>Ga0206677_10001754_pt1 | contig 19840 bp, 17 predicted proteins | sample M130m12015metaG_FD_155475 | JGI IMG/M metagenome (GOLD analysis project Ga0206677, IMG submission 155475) | Ammonia-oxidizing marine archaeal communities from Monterey Bay, California, United States - M1 30m 12015 | ecosystem: Environmental > Aquatic > Marine > Intertidal zone | place: USA...
ACTCGCAACCAACACCAGTACGACCCAGTCTAATAAAATGACAACTAGAAACTATTTAGAAGTTTCCAAAGAATTTACCCGGGCGCTCAAGCTTGCAATTGAAGCCTTAAACGCAACGATCAATGTTGTGGGTCTGATCGCAACCAACGACAAGCCCTCACTTGCTTACGCCCGGGCAACCAAGAAAAAGTTTAACCAACTGGGTATTAACTACGATCTCAGGACGATTCCACGTCTTGAGCTAGAGGAGGAAATCACCAGACTAAACGCTGACTCATCTGTCCACGGCGTCTTCATCTACTTTCCTATTTTCTTCAACCATCAGGACGACTATTTAAGAAACCTGGTAGATTTCAGGAAAGACATTGAAGCTGGCAGTCAGTACTGGACCCATAAACTTTACCAAAACGATCGATTTGCAACGAATATTGACACTACCAAGAAGGCTTTGTTGCCCTGCACCGCTCTCGCCATCATCAAGATCCTAACCGCGCATGGAATCTATGGTGAGCCTGAAATGGGAAAACCGGTCGCTGGCAAGGTCATCACGATTTTCAATCGCAGCGAGGTCATTGGACGCCCTCTGGCGGTCATGATGTCGAATGACGGTGCCAGAGTCTATTCCTTCGATGAGAATGGCCCTCTTGTATTCGAGAATGCAAAACCACAAGAAACAGGTATCAGCCGAGCGGAAGCGTTAATAAGCTCAGACATTGTCATCACGGGCGTGCCCAGCGATAAATTCGAAAAGATTCGTCCCGCGGAAATTACTGCCGACACGGTATGCCTTAACTTTTCCAGTGTTCCCAATTTCTCAGCGGAATTTGAAAATTATCCCGGAACCTTTATTCCCCGGGTAGGTCCGATGACCGTAGCGATGTGCATTCGCAACACGGTACGATTGTTTCAGAACTTTCATCAGGTAACGAAGTGATTGCTAAAGCAGAAATTGGCCAATACATCGAAAATCTAGGTGCAAAAACCTCGAGCCCAGGCGGTGGTGCAGTCGCCGCGGTCACCGGCGCTCAGTCCATCGGGTTGATAGAGATGGTTTGCCAGTTCACCCCAGAGAACGAGAACGAGACCGCGATAGCAAACATTGTCCAACGAACCCAAACCCTCGCGCCAAAAATGCTAGCGCATGGAGACGATGATGTTGTTTGCTTTGAGGCATTAATGGCTTCCTACAAGTTGCCAAAATCAACCACTAGTGAAAAATCTAAACGTACTCAATCAATTCAAGTTTGCTTGGCAGCCGCCGCGACGGTGCCGCTAAACATCATCAAAATCATCAACGGCGTAATTCCGGACATTCAATATCTTGCCGATTATGGAAACCCAAATCTGATCACCGATGTCGCTATCGCGGCAAGTCTTGGCCAATCAGCCCTGACCTCATCTCAATTGAACGTTTTGATCAATCTGAAACAAATACGTGATCAAACTTTCAGGGCGCAAGCGTTAGGCGTACTCGATTCAATCCCGGCTAACTTGCTACTGCTTCAGAATATTGTCGACGAAATCACTGAACAGCTAAATTGAACCCAAAGCGGGCCTAAAAAAAGATGCGAAGCGCGGTAAAAACAATTCAACTTGTCACCTCGATGCTTTTACTCAGTCTGGCATCCGCGTGCAGCCAACAACCTTTGACGGCACCTGACGAATTAGATACATCTTCAACACTAACCCACTCTCGCCTTGATCCTAAAGTGATCGTGGCGTTCGAAAATAAAATAGTCGAAACGTTACTCGCAACCGAAAAGCAAACCCCAGCCGAGAGAAACAGAGTAGGCGAAACCTTACTTGAACAGGACGACATTGAAGCACGAATTCAAATTCTGGAGCAGCGGTCCAAACGCCTGGCGGAGGTAAATCATCAAGTCCTAAATGCTGAAAACAAACAGGCAATCAGGCTACATCATCGGCTACTCGCTCGCCTGAAGCGAGAATTAGTCAGTCAGCGTTTAACCTCAACAAACAAACTTGGCGCAAGGTACCCGGGCCTCGTCGCTCATTATTCCACACTGGAATTGTCGCCTGACTCGCTACTCAGCAAGGCTTCCGAACGCCTCGCGGACAATCGGTCGGAAATTGAACGTTTACTGCAAAGGGCCGATATCCAGGTTGCCATTAACCGACTGCTCGCAACGCTAAGCAATGATCAAGCGCTCTTCCTAAGTGATTCTAATGAGGATAAACACCTTTATCTTAATTTGATTTCAGATCTCGTTTCAGCTGCTCCCTCCACGTTTGCCGATCACATCCTCAACGTCGAAAACAAACCCATTGAGGTTCGCGCTTCGTTTGATCAAGGTTCGACACCTGCGCAATTTGCTTATCACCCAGTCCAGCAATCCGCGGCGCCCACTGCTGTACTCAAGGTCAACCTTAACGATATGAGCAAGCTGCCGCTTTATGAAGCAGAGGCTAAAAGCTTCATCTATGGCATCCCGGGTATGCACCAACTCACCAGCGCGCAGACCATAGGCGAAAATGACTCTGTCTTTTCTGTAGACGATCTGCCTGCCTTCACAATCGGCTGGGGACTTTACACTGCAAAATTGGCAAGAGACTACGATTTGTACCGCAGTCCTTACGGAAAACTCGGCAGTCTGATGCTCGAAAGCCGTTATGCTGCAAGATTAATCGTCGATATTAAGCTTAACCAAAACCTCTTGAGCGATGAACAAGCGCTTGTGTTTTTAAAGGAGCAGGGCTTCGAAACCACGGAAAGTGCACATCTGGCCATCAGCACAAGTCGTCAATCCCCGGGGAAACAGACCAGCGCTATTTCAGGCTTGCTTGCGTTCATGTCACTCAGATCAAGATTTGAAACAAAACTTGGCGATAGATTCAACGCAAAGCAGTTTCACCAGCAAATCCTGTCCCGAAATCCCTTGCCATTATGGTTGCTGGAGGAAGAGCTGAATGAGTGGCTCATTGAACGTTATTAGAAGTACCAGATAGCGGATTGCTAAGCGACATCACTACGTCTTCTGACAAGCCAACATAACGAGTGGATTGAATCGAGCAGAAGGCGTTCAGGCAGAATCAGCACTCCAGTGTTGCCTTTGAGCTCGCCCGCCTTTGTAAGCGGTCGACACTGCGCTACAAAGCATCAATTCAAAGAGCTGAAAACGCCCGGCCGGCATAAAGCTACTCACGGATTCTGCCGCGGCTCTTTCTTCAGAGCTTTCTACGCGACGCGCCAACCCCGTCATCTGAAACTCTCCACTGCTTCCCGAACTATCACTCATACCACAGTGCAAACTAAAGCGGTTACTACTTTCAATATCCTGAATCCGCCTTGAATCGGGGTCAAAAAACACATAGCACTTTCCAGCGCCTATGATCGCAGTGATAGGACGAACCCTTGGCCAAATGCCTTCTGCTAATCCTGCCCCATTTTCCGAGCTATTGGTCGCAAGATAGGCAACCTTCCCATCTATTCTCTTCTTGCCAAAGTCAGCCAACGCCGGCTGCGCCTGTTCAAAATCTTGCCAAGATACAACCACTTGCCTACTCCAGAGATCTGATATTTCAGTTTATTGTCACCAGTGTCTCAAACGCAATACTCTGTCGCTAATCTTTAATGATGCTGCCGCCCTAACCCGTCGAGAATCCCGAATCACCCAGCTTGGAATTGATAAATTGGCGACCGGAATACACCATTGCTTAGCGCAGTTTTTCAATTGTGGTCATTATTCGGGTTTGGACATCTGCCCCATTGACCCGACCACCACAGGAAACTCCAGATCAGCGCCACTATCCAATTCAAATTTGGTTTCAAATGTTGTGCCCTCGGCTAGCGGCTTTGGCAAACGCATTAACATGATATGAAGTCCCCCAGGAGCGAGCTTTCGCACTTCACCGGCTGGGATAGTGAATTGCTCAATATGGCGCATACGCATCATACCGTTATCCAAATAGCTTTCGTGTACCTGTGCCATCATCGCGACGCTGGTTTTTATGCCTTCTATTCGAATGGGGTGATCTGATGTGTTTTCAATCGTCGCGTATACCGCACCCATGCGACCCTCAACAGTTGCCCTGGACCAAGCCTCTGAAATCTGAAGACCCTCGCAGACGCCCGGCAAGGTAACTAAACTCAAAAAAAACACACACAAAAATTTCATTCAAACTCCGCAAACGGTTGTTAAGGACTAAGCCTCGGGGAAAGGACTGATTCTAACATTCTGAAGGTGCCAGTACACCGAATCAAACTGGCTCATTTGTCGATCAGTATTCAAAGCTGACCGTGCCTAGGTGCATTCACCCACCAAACTCAGACAAGCAACTTCTTGGTTGCATAGGGTACGCCCAATTCTAAAATTAACAGCGTCGCGTTATCGATGTATTTCGAGCACTCGCCGATAGCAACAGACGCGAAATGCTTGACGCAACGATTGAAGCGCACAATATATGGGACGATCAAACGGCCGTTAGCTTCTGGGAGCAACTAAAGGAGACCAAAAACGCATCTTATTTGAAGCTGGAAAAGATATTTTCATATCCCACTGAGAATTGCATCGTGGTAGAATGGCGCTCGAGCGCGGACACACGAAGCGGTGGTTCGCGATGTGCGAAGTCTGGTTACCGGACTTTATCGATAACAAACAATCGTTACCGCCGGACCCAACCTGACATGATGAAGCTCGGTATCCTTGCCTCACACCGCGGTACTAATTTTCAAGCTATCATCGACGCCTGCAAATCTGGCGAGCTTAACGCAACACCGGTCATCGCTATTAGCAACAACAGCCATTCACAAGCTCTCGAAAGAGCCCGCAGTGCTGGTATCGCAACAAGTCATCTTTCTAGTATCACCCATCCAGATCCGACAGCACTCGATAACGCTATTCTCGAGTCACTTAAGCACTTTGCGGTCGATATTGTCGTGACAGTCGGCTACATGAAAAAACTGGGTCCCTCAACGCTCGCCGCCTACCGCGGCAATATTTACAACATACATCCATCCCTACTGCCGAAATATGGCGGCACAGGCATGTACGGGCTGAATGTGCACAAAGCCGTGCTTGCTGAAGGCGATGCAGAAACCGGCGTCACAATACACCGATTAGAAGGTGAATATGACACGGGTCCAATCATCGCCCAACACAGAGTTCCAGTAGAAAGCGGGGACTCACCCGAAACCCTCGCAGCCCGCGTGATCAAGGTTGAACATCAGTTTCTGATCGAGACGCTAAACGCTATTATTTCAACAAGCCGTAACCCGGAGAATCGTTAATGACATCTCACCCTAGAGAATTTACCCCCAGAGCACCAATCGCATTGATTACATGCGAGGCTGGTCGGAGCTTTGCGCAAAGCGTCGCTGATTCGATGAACGTGCCACTCGCACCCAGCGTGGAAAGCTGGTTTGCCTGCGGCGAGGGAAAAATGGAGATTCTTGCCAATGTCCGGGGTCATGACGTTTACATCTTCCAATCAACCGTGGGCAATCAAGACGAACGCTCGGTCTACGACAGGTTTGTCATGTTGCTACATGCGGTTGAAGCAGCGGCGTTATCCGATGCGCAATACATCACCGTTGTCACGCCTTATTATCCCGGTGCCCGTCAAGACAAGCGCAAGGGGCGAACCCGAGAGGGTATTAGCGCCGGGTTGTTTGCCCGCATGCTTCAGGTTGCCGGTGCCAATAGGGTGCTCTCAGTCGAAATTCATAACGATTCGATTGCCGGTATGTTTAACCCTTCAATGGCGCATCTGGAAAATGTATTTCTTACTCGTCATCTCGTTGAATGGCTGGTCTCTCAGAATCTGACAGGCGACGTTGTCGTATCTCCCGATGTTGGATATCTAGAGCGCGCCAGAGCCTATGCAGAAGAATTGTCCGCTGATCTCGCAGCCTTGTCGAAAGAACGTGATTATTCCCAACCCAACGTCGTGTTGAGATCCACCTTGATTGGTGAGGTCGAGGGCAAGAACGTGCTGCTGGTAGACGATATCGTCGATGGCGCGGGCTCTGCCGTTGCTGCAATCGAAGAATTAAAAGAAAGAGGTGCCAACAACATCGTACTTGCCTGTATCCACCCACTCATGTCCTCCAATGCTTGGGAGAAACTCAGCGAGGTCAGGGCACGTGCTGAGAAAGAAGGTTGGTCATTCGAATTTGTCGGTTGCAGTACGGTTGAGCATCATGATGCGCCCAAATGGTACCACTCGTTTCGGATAGAGAAGCTCGTAGGCACCATCGTACAAAAAATTAATTCGCGCGGGAGTGTCAGTCAAGTACAAAGGGACAGGGAATAAACGCAGTTTCCCGTCTTTACCTTGACAACTGGGTGGGTTTGCATAATCCTACTTTTATCTAATCGAATTTCAGCACGACGACTAATGGTTATGAGAGCTTTCAACAAAACACTCAATCGAGAGTTCCGCTTCAGCATAATTAGCATTATTCATAATTGAATGGTGGGTTGATGCTCGATAAAAGCAATCAAAACCCGCCAAGAGGCGGGTTTTTTTTTGATTAATCTTAGACAACCCACTCAAAGACCAAACATACATGACAGATAATCAGAACATCAGGGTGAAACAACGTGTCAGAAGAAACTAGCGCTAATCCAGCGGCATTCTCCTTCGTAGAACAGGAGCATGAAATACTCGACCTCTGGAAAACCAAGCAGATTTTTCAGCGTTCGCTCGAGCAAACAGCAAACTCGGAGCCCTACATCTTTTATGACGGCCCTCCCTTTGCAACAGGGTTACCGCACCATGGACATCTCGTCGGGTCGATTCTGAAAGACGCGGTGCCGCGATACTTCACCATGAAGGGGCGATATGTTCAGCGTCGATTTGGCTGGGATTGCCACGGTCTGCCGATAGAGCACGAAATCGACAAATCCCTCGGCATGTCTTCACAGGAGGCGGTAGAAAAATTCGGCGTCAAGGGCTACAACGATGAGTGCCGCGCCATCGTTCAAAGATATACCTCGGAGTGGGAAAAAACCATTACCCGCATCGGACGTTGGGTTGATTTCGAGCACGATTATAAAACGATGGACCCTTGGTTTATGGAGTCTGTCTGGTGGGTGCTAAAACAACTCTGGGAAAAAGATCTTGTCTACCGAGGTGTAAAGGTAGTGCCTTTTTCGACCGCGCTCGGCACCGTACTTTCAAATTTTGAAGCCGGATCTAACTATCAAGACGTTCAGGACCCAGCGGTCACCGTATTGTTTAAGTTGACGGATGACGACACTTACATCGCTGCCTGGACAACCACGCCTTGGACCCTGCCTTCAAATCTCGCACTTTGCGTGGGCGACGACATCGACTACGTCAAAGTTCACGATGAGGAACAAGGGGTAGATTTCATCCTCGCTGAGGCGCGCTTGGCAGATGTAGGTAAAGGCAAGAATCTGGTCGTCAAGGAGCATCTCAAAGGATCAACCCTTGTAGGCAAAACCTACGAACCACTTTTCCCCTACTTTGCCGACGCTGCAGATGAGGGCGCATTTCAGATCGTCTCAGACGATTACGTTTCAACCGATAGCGGCACTGGCGTTGTTCACCAGGCGCCCGCATTTGGTGAAGACGATTTTAGAGTTTTAAAAGCGGCTGGCATCACCGCAATGGTTTGCCCGATAGATATGAGTGGGCAGTTTACGGCGGAAGTCAGCGATTTTGCTGGCATGCACGTAAAAGACGCGGACAAACACATCATCAAGATGCTTAAAGATACAAAGGCGCTCTATCGACAAGATGTCATCGTTCACAGCTACCCCTTCTGCCCGAGATCCGACACGCCAATTATCTATCGTACCGTCGACTCCTGGTACGTGAAGGTTGAAAGCATGCGATCTGCGCTGCAAAAGTCCAACAAGGAAATCAATTGGGTTCCGGGACACATCCAAGGCGGACGCATGGGAAAATGGCTTGAGGGTGCTGTTGATTGGGCAATCTCTAGGAATCGCTATTGGGGAACTCCCCTGCCCATTTGGATTAACGACGTAACCGGCGCGCAGCTTTGCATGGGTTCTATTGATGAGCTTGAATCTTACACTGGCGTTCGTATCGATGATCTTCATCGCGAGAACGTCGACGAACTGCACTTCTCTCTCGATGGAGAAGAAGGCGTATATCGTCGAATTGAAGAGGTGCTGGATTGCTGGTTCGAGTCAGGATCGATGCCCTACGCACAACTTCACTATCCTTTTGAAAACGAGACCATGTTCGAACAAGGCTTTCCTGCGGAGTTTATTGCCGAAGGACTTGATCAGACGCGAGGCTGGTTTTATACATTGATCGTTTTGGGTACCGCGCTTTTCGACACCCATCCTTTTAAGAATGTCATCGTTAACGGCATTGTGATGGCCGAAGATGGCAAGAAGATGTCCAAGCGACTGCGTAACTACACACCACCGGATGACCTGATGGAAACTTACGGTGCCGATGCACTGCGTCTCTATTTGATCAACTCTGGTCTGGTCCGCGCAGAGGAACAGCGTTTTTCCGATACGGGCGTGAAAGACATGGTCCGCCGGGTCCTATTACCCTGGCTTAACGCCTATCGTTTCCTTAACACCTACGCAGAAATCGATAACTGGACGATTGATGATACGAAGACCGGTTCAGACAACATCATGGATCAATGGATTCTCTCCAGACTGCAATCTCTGAAAACCAACATCGCAAATGAGATGGAGGGTTATAAGCTCTACAATGTGGTGCCGGCGCTTTTCGAATTCATCGAGGACCTGACCAATTGGTACATCCGCTTGAACCGGGCCAGATTCTGGTCTGAAGACCTGACCGCAGATAAGACCGCTGCCTATCGAACACTGTACTCAGCTGTCTACGAATTTACCCTTGCAATGGCCCCCTTTACCCCGTTTCTGTCAGAGACGATCTTTCAGAAGTTAAAACAATTCAACGGTGCAGAGACAGCGTCAGTACACCTGTGTGCATATCCCGAAGCTAAAAGTGAACTCATCCAGCCGGTTCTCGAACAAGCCGTCACACGGATGCAACACATTATTCTGATGGGGCGTCAAAAACGTAATCAGGAGAAAGTCAAAACCAAGTTCCCCTTGGCGAAGCTTACTGTCTTACATACTGATCAGGGGTTACTGGAAGAAATCTCCCGTCTGGAGAATTATCTTCAGGGAGAACTCAACGTCAAAACAGTGGAATATTCAACCTCGGAAGCCGATTACATCAAACTTTATGCTAAACCCAATTCCCCGGTACTTGGCAAACGATTGGGTAAAAATTTCAAAGAATACAAAGGCCTGATTGAGGGGCTTGATACTGCATCAATTGATGACTTCCAAGCTAAGGGAGCAATTACGCTGGGTGATGAAACCTTCCAACTGGATGACATTCTGATCTTCCGTGAGGCGATAGAGGGCACAAATGCCGTGTCAGATCGATTCGTATCAATCGACATGAGTTGCGAACTCAACGATGCACTGATCGCGGAGGGACTGGCAAGAGAGGTTGTCAACCGCATTCAGAAGTCACGCAAGGATATCGGTCTTAATGTTGTGGATCGAATCAACATGACCATGTCAGCTTCTACAGGACTAGCACCGGCGATAGTGACTCACCTTGAGTATATCAAGCGCGAAACACTTGCCCTCGAAATTAACCTGGTGGCGGAATCGCAGCCGCTTGGTTTTGAAATTGATGAACATTCCGTATCATTCGAGATCAACAAAGCGTGATTATGCCGAAATGACAAAAGGTAACCACAGTGATGGAAGACATACTCGATAGAAATCTTCGCGAGATGACAGAAGCTGTCCGCCGCAATGAAATCACCTCCGTTAAACTCGTTCAAGGCTTTCTTGACCGAATAGAAAAGGTGAATTCTTCGTTAAACGCTGTGGTATCAATCAATACCGAAATCGCGCTGAAACTGGCGGCCAAAGCGGACAGTGACCTGAAGGAAGGTATTGTTCATGGTCCATTGCACGGTATTCCGATGACGATTAAAGATAGTCTTGATACCAAAGACATGGTGACAACCTGGGGGACCAAAGGACGAGAGACATTTCGCCCGGGGCGGGACGCGACCAGCGTTGCACGGCTACGAGATGCTGGCGCGATATTGCTCGGCAAGACAAATACCCCGGAATTTACTTTGTCGTTCCAGACCGACAACCTCGTCTACGGCAGAACCAACAACCCCTACAACCTGGAGATGACACCAGGAGGCAGCAGCGGTGGCGCTGCAGCACTGATCGCTGCAAATGCCATTCCTTTCGATATGGGCACTGATACCGGTGGGAGTATTCGTTTACCTGCCCACTTTTGTGGCATCTCTGGTCTCAAACCAACGACTGGCAGAGTACCCTGCACGGGTAATGCACTACCCTCGTCCGGACTCATCGCACCGCTGAGCCAAGTCGGCCCGCTGGCGAGATGCGTCGATGATCTCGATTTTCTGATGACGATTATTCAGGGACCTGATCTCATGGATCCACATACTGTCGATGCAACGGAGCGATCCTCAGATGACATTGACGTCACTACTCTGCGCATCGGGTTTCACACTGATAATGGTATCGCGACACCCGCACTACCTATCCAAAATGCAATCTTGAATGCAATTTCTCTTCTCAAAGCAAATGGATTCAAGGTAGACGAGGCGACACCACCCGGTATCGAAATGGCGTCTCTTATCTACTCTTCTCTTTTTGGAGCAGATGGTGGAGAAACCTTACAGATGCTGCTGGACGATTGCAGAACCCAAGAATATTCACCGCAAATCGCTGATTTGGTGCCGAAACCCGAGCAGCAAAACTATCAGGATGCCGCGATGGTAATCAATCTCTGGGACAATTATCGAAGTTCAATGCTCGGATATTTTGAGCATCACGACGTCCTGATCTGTCCGGTAAATGCGCATACAGCGATACCGCATGGAGAGACAGAAAATATGATGGACTACAGCTATACCTCTGCATTTAACCTGACCGGGTGGCCAGGACTTGTTCTGCGCTGTGGAACTGACGAAAGCGGCTTACCCATTGGTCTCCAGATTCTTGCTAGACCATTCCGGGAAGATCACTGTCTGGCCTTGGGGAAGGCAATTGAGTCATTAATTTCAGAACATGTCGCACAATTTCCACCACCGCAAATTCACTGTTAGCACTAGTTTGAACCCTGCGGGTGTTTTCGCCGTATAAAACCACGTAAAATATAGGATACTGAGCCCCATTTTTAGCTAATCGCTGCAATCAGGCGCAAAATACTTACAAATCATCCCACTCTACTGGCGTAACGATTAATCCGCCCGTATGCTACGCAGCCTTGGAATTGAAGTATTTGTTGTAAGGACCCACTATGATTCAAGCCGTTTTTAAGCGCCCTGCTCACAAGCAAAGTGCGTTAAACCGACCGTTTTTCTTCGATGCAGCCCGCTGGGTCCAAAAAAAAGCCCTCTTGGGACTTATATCGACAGTCGCGATCTTTTTTGCATTGCCCTCCTCCGCAGCAAATCTTGCAGAGATATATGATCTTTCCGTAAACAACGATCCACAGTTGGCAGCTGCCAAAGCTGGATACCTAGCGCAACGGGAGATTAAAAGCCAAGCCAAAGCCGGCTTGCTACCAAGGGTTGTCGTCGGCGGGGCGGCCTCTGACAACAAGCGAAGAACAAAACTAAACGACCAAGCTTACAACGACAATTCGTGGCAAGTCGTGATCAACCAGCCTGTTTTTCGCCTCGACAGATGGTTTTTATTACAACAATCAAAAAACATAGAAGCTCAGGCAAAGGCTCAGTTCACCGCTGAACAACAGCAACTCATTTACCGTGTAGCCGAAAGTTATCTAAATATCTTAGAAGCTCAAGACCGATATGGCGCATCCATTGCGGAAAGAGATGCGGTTCAACGCCAACTTGAACAGGTTCAGCAACGGTTCGACGTGGGTTTGGTGGCGATTACTGATGTGCTTGAGTCTACCGCAGCCTTCGATACATCTACTGTAAGCGTTATCGAAGCCGAAGGCGCCCAAACAATATCATTCGAGTCCTTACTCCGACTTACGGGTCAGTCATTCAGCCAAATCGAAAGTCTTAGCGCCGACTTCCCCGTGGAATATCCGGAGCCAAGAGACGAAGAAGCATGGGTTAACGCCGCGTTGCAACAGAACTTTTCGCTGATTGCCGCGAGAGAAGCCGTCAACTCGGCTAGGAAGCAAATCCAGATTGCGCGCAGTGGTCACATGCCCACCGTTGATGCACAGGCCTATTACGCAGAAAGCCGATCTGGCGGCGGTGGTTTTTTTGGTTCTGCAACAGACATCCGAGCGATGGAGCTTCAATTGAATGTGCCCATCTACTCTGGTGGGCTGACAAAGTCACAGACCCGCCAGGCGGGTTACCAACTAGAGCAGGCACAAAGGAACTTCGATTTAACTCAAAGAACCGTCGTTGAAAATACCCGCAGCCTTTACAGCGCATTGAATACGGACGTTGCCAGAGTCAAAGCAAGACAGAAGGGCATCGACTCTAGTCAGAGCGCGTTGGATGCCACCCAAACCGGTTATGAAGTCGGCACACGAAATATTGTCGATGTGCTGCTAGCCCAGCAACGTTTATATTTGGCGCAATTCCAGTATGCGAGCGCGAGATATCAGTACATCAAAGATACCCTGCGACTAAAAGAGATTGTTGGCACTTTGAGTCCAGAGGATATCTATGCACTGAACAAGTATATCGAAGGCGAGCAAGGGATAGGTAAACTGCAACCAACCACGCGGTAAGCGTCTGATAGCTATGTTTGCGCCTTGCCAGTAAGCGTAGCGGTCGCGACCATCGTCAGGAACCATTTCTCAAGGAAATGATCTAACAAAAACACGATATTGAATCAGGCTTCGAAGCAAAAAGGGTTGCGCTGTCCTCTAATGAAGAAACTCATCATGAAAGTTAAGGTTTTCGGTTCACTCTCGGCATTACTCCTTATCGCAGTTGCTGTGCTGGCCACCAGCGTTGAAAACGAATCTGACAACCCTGCCATCGTAAGCGATGAATTGATTCAAACCTCGAATACGGGCTTATCTCCTGTTCAGCTAACAAAAGATGAAAACAACAATATACAGGTTTTCAAAAATGTTAGTCCGTCAGTCGTATTCGTCACCAACACCCAGTTAAGGCGTCAGCGGTTTTCTCTGAATGTTATGGAAATTCCTCGGGGCAGTGGTACCGGATTCGTCTGGGATGAATCGGGGCTTATCATTACCAATTATCACGTCATTCATGGAGCGAACAAAATCACGATCACTCTCGAGTCGGGTAATCCTTATCCCGCCGAAGTCGTCGGGTTTGCGCCTGAAAAAGATATCGCAGTGCTCAGAATAAAAGCACCCAATGAGCAACTGCAGCCGATTGTTCTGGGCGACTCAAGCAATCTTTCGGTAGGACGGAAAGTGCTAGCTATTGGAAATCCATTTGCGCTTGACACAACCTTGACTGTTGGCGTCGTCAGCGCACTCGGCCGCGAGATCAAATCAACGGACAACCGCACGATAAAAGACGTGATTCAAACCGATGCTGCGATAAACCCGGGCAACTCGGGTGGCCCTTTACTCAACTCAATGGGTGAGTTGATTGGCGTTAACACAGCCATTTACAGCCCAAGTGGCGCAAGTGCTGGTATCGGCTTTGCAATTCCCATTAACACCATTGCGAAACTAGTGCCTCAGTTGATCGAGCACGGTAGGATAATCAGACCAGTCATCGGGATTGAAACACTAAAAGATTATCAAGCGCGCAGACTGGGTGTTAAAGGCGTCGTCGTGTTTTCCGTGCAAGATGGCCTCGCTGCAGATGCTGCAGGCATGGTCGGCCTCAGATACGACAATCGTGGCCAACTTCACTTGGGTGATGTCGTTATTGCGATCAATGACGCGCCAGTGACCAACGAAGATTCTCTCTTGTCTTATCTGGAGCAATTCAAACCGGGAGACGAAGTTAAAGTGACAACCATTAGAGATGAGAAAATTTACAATTACGAAGTAACATTGACTAAACCCAACTAATAAAAAATACGCCCATGTTCTTAGCATTACTCACTGACGAACAAAAGAAGGTTTTTTTCTGTCTTGCGCACGATGTTGTGGTTTCCGATGGTGAACTCAGCGTCGGAGAGCAGGTGATGATGGAAGACATGAGGCGTGAAATGAGTCTAAGTCCAGATTTTGAGGCACACTACTTGCCACTTGATGGTGTTGATACGATCTTCGATTCGAAACGATCCCAAGCGACGGTACTGATATCCCTGATTCGACTCGCCTATGCTGATGGTGCCTTTGAAATTGAAGAGCAGTTCCTCATCAAGTCCCTGTGTACCCTGTTTAACACAACCGATGCAGACCTCTATTTGATGGAGAACTGGGTCAGGAGACTCATCGCGCTAGAACGTGAAGCTAATGGGTTCATGTGAAAGGATAATAATATGCAGCCTACTGATTCTTACTTCCCCCGATTGCGCCTCGTTTGAGATAGAGCCTTCAGCGGTAGAAGAGCCTTCAGCGGCACATAAGCCTAAGGGGAAAAATAAATCTTCACCTAAAAATACAGTCGCGATCGATGGAAAAACCACTGAGGTACTTCGTGCCGCTCCGCCGCATGGCTGGCATCAAATCTATCAGTTAAATAACGACGCAGTAAGACTCGCTGATTTCGTACCACAAGGGCAGACAAACCTTGCATGGAAAACAAAACTTTCATTTGAGTCGCACAGTAATCTAGTCGATCTCGACCCAATCGAAATTCTGCTTTCTGAAGCTAAAAAAAACGAAGAAAAGTGCAGCTTTATACAGCACTTCAATTTCTTTTCGGGGTACGAGAACAACTACCCAACGTCTTTAAGGTTAATCATGTGCGGTGAGAACGAGCACCTGAAGAAGGGCGAACTGAGCATGCTTAAAGTGATTAAAGGTGAAGACTTCCTCTACATCATCAGATTCCTAAAACGGATAACGCCGTTTAAGGTTAATCAACCTGATGTTGAACGGTCAGAAATCGCCACCTGGTCAGACTACCTTCGAAAAATCAGCCTGTGCAATACTGCCGATCCTGAACACCCGTGTTAACAACGATTTGTAAGGCCGAACTCACTGAAACGACTTACTAGCCGGAGAGTTTATTCTCCGGCACCTTACCCAGCAACCCGCGGCATATCGCTGCATTTTCGAAGACATTTGCCTACGCACTCAGACGTAAAGTGCTGCTGTTCCGCAGCTATCAAAACCCTCATCATCTTGCACCGTACCGAAACAACAAATTCGTCCGCAATTTGGCGCACTAAAACCCATCAGGCGTCACATAATTCTATGAATCGACTATTTTCTAGCCTGCTCTACAAATTACTTCCGGGGCGTTGTGTTATTTGCAAAGGGCATAGTCACCGTCAAATTGATCTATGCCAGGACTGCGAGAACGAGCTTCCCACAAGCCCGTCACCCTGTATGCAATGCGGCATGACGAATCTCACAATATCAACTCAAAATCGAGTCTGCGGCGCCTGCATAGCCCACAAACCCAGCTTTGATCGTACATTCTGTGCCTTCACCTATATTTCGCCAGTCAATCTGCTCATAAAAGAATTCAAAAACGGCCACAATCTGGTTTTTGGAAAAGTCATGTCTCAGGTTCTGGCAAAAAAATATAAGGCAACACTGGTCAACAGACCTGCGCCACACCTGTTGCTTCCCGTTCCCCTGCACAAAAACAGACTAAAACTGCGAGGGTTTAACCAGGCTGCGGAAATAGCTCAGGTTGTCAGTGATGTTTGCCACATCAAGACAAACACCCGCGCTTGCTCCCGAAGCAAGGATACTGCAGATCAAAAAAGTCTTCCGGCTCACCTGCGCAAAGACAATGTTGCGCAGGTGTTCAGGCTCAATCGAAACTTCAATGGCTATCGTATCGCTATCGTCGACGATGTCATTACAACGGGTTCTACTGTGACTGCTCTTGCAGAACTACTAAGACAAAAAGGCGCCAGTTCCATCGAAGTTATCGCACTCGCTCGGACCCCTAGGCGATAACTGAGCCAGCCTCTTCTTGCCTCTATCTGCAATTTACTACCCACTGCGACTGCCAACCGGAGACCCGCTTATGTTAAGGTTTCGTCAAATGACTAACGGTTAAGTGATAAATATGGACTGGGAATACATTGATTTCGTTCGGGAGTTCAATCCTGGGAACTTTCCCCCCGCAAGTTGGGAAAAAAGTTTTCATATTGTGATTTCAGACGGAGAGATTCTGTCAATCGATGGCGCTCCCTGGCGCCCACTCAATCAAGATGAATGGCAATGGCTTGGCATAGAAGGCAAGTCCAGTCACTACCTTGGCGACGTCGCCGGGATTCCTGTTTTTGCTGAAGAAGTACATTCAGAGTCAGATGAACCCGCTGGGCACGCTTTCGATACCCTGTGGTCATTCCTGGGTCAGGTGGATGAACCCGTGTTCTATTTGGTGGGTCGCGCAAAACAAATTGTTGAATGGCACAGAACGCACAGATTCTGTGGCGAATGTGGCCAGGAAACAGTGCTCTCGGACTCTGACAGATCAAGAAAATGTTTGGCCTGTGGACACATGTATTACCCTAAATTGTCGCCTTCGATTATTGTTCTAATCACCAAGGGTGAAGAAGTGCTACTTGCCAAGAATGCCAACACACGAGCCAATTTCTATTCCACCCTCGCAGGTTTTGTTGAGCCAGGAGAATCGATAGAAGAAACAGTTCACCGAGAAGTGATGGAAGAAGTGGGTATCAAGGTGAAAAACCTTAAGTACTACAACAGCCAATCATGGCCTTTCCCAAATTCATTGATGCTTGGTTTCCATGCTGAATACGATAGCGGAGAGATAGTGATTCAGGAAGAAGAAATCGCTGATGCACAATGGTTTCACTACAAGAACATGCCAAACAAACCTGCAATGATTTCGATTTCAGGTTGGCTTGTGGACGACTACATTAAACGCTTAGAGGCAGGCGAAGTATGACACACCATCAGTTACGGCTGGCGGCAAACAAGCTTCTCAAGATTATAACAGCTTGCACGCTACTGGCCGCACTGAGTGCAAATGCCAACCCGGTCAGGATAGCCGTCGCGTCCAATTTCAAACAAACACTAGAGGCAATACTACCTGCGTTTGAACAGGCCTATCCCAAAACAGAGGTTCAAGTAATATCAGGCTCAACGGGGGGCCTTTACGCTCAAATCATGCACGGCGCGCCTTTTGATCTGTTCCTTGCAGCAGACTCCGAACGCCCAAAAAAGCTGCTCAATGAGTCTAAGGCACTAAAAATTTTTCACTACGCCACGGGGCAACTGGTTTACTGGGCACCGACTTCCACCAAGCCCGTCGGCACTCCAACCCTTATCTCGATCTCAACACCCATTGCCATTCCCAATCACAGAACAGCACCTTACGGTGCAGCGGCTAGGCAAACGATGGCAAACCTAAACATCGCAGGCAAACAATTTGTCACGGGTAACAATGTGAGTCAGTCATTCCAGTTCGTTGATAGTGGCAACGTGGCCTCGGGGTTTGTTGCCTTGTCTCAAGTGCGTAACCGCGTTAATGAAGCGCAGTGGTGGCTGATTCCAGCGCAACACCACGAGCCAATCGTCCAATACGGCGTCTTGCTGTCGGACCATCACATTGATGCGCCTCTGTTTCTTGATTTCCTGATGTCGGATAAAACACAGACATCGATCGCTCGAAGGGGATACGTTCGCTCTCGAGCGGCAACAGATTCCGATCAATCACTTCCACAACCGATTAACTAATATGCATCCAGATCTACTCGCATTAATAGTGACTCTGAAGCTGGCCACATTGGTCACGCTGGTGCTGGCGCTAATTGGTACACCTATCGCCTGGTGGTTGTCACAATCCACCAGCACGGCGCGTGTTGTCGTCGAGCCACTCATCGCTTTGCCCATCGTTTTACCCCCTACGGTGCTTGGTTTTTACTTCCTGGTTGCCTTTGCACCGGATCAAATCATAGGTGGCATTTGGCTAAAGCTTGTCGGGACCCCTCTCGCTTTCACTTTTTCTTCTCTTGTTATCGCCAGCTGTATCTATTCACTGCCTTTTTACATCCAGCCGCTTCAGTTAGCTTTCCAGAGCATCAATAGAGGATTTCTGGAGGCCGCTTCAACACTTGGGGCATCTCCACTTAAGCGCTTTTTTTATCTTATCGTGCCTCTTTCACGTCGAGGGTTTATCACGGCAGGCAGTCTCGCGTTTGCCCACACCATCGGTGAATTCGGCATTATTTTAATGATAGGTGGCAGCATTCCCGGAGAAACCAGAGTACTTTCCATCGCATTATTCGACCACGTCGAGTCACTCAACTATCAAAACGCACACATGTTGGCGCTTGGACTTGTCATCTTTTCGTTCCTACTGCTGCTTGCGATATACACACTCAATCGCGCACCACAGGAACAAAACAGAGGGCTACAGTCACATGTTTCTTGAGGCGAGCATCAACATGAGGCGACCTTCGGGATTCGAGCTGCAGGCTCAGATCGACATTCCCGATAGCGGCGTTACCGCCTTGTTTGGACCTTCCGGTTCGGGTAAAAGTACGTTGCTGAGATTGTTGGCGGGTCTGGAGCGCGGTTATGAGTCAGATGAAATCACGATCATGTCCAGAGGGACTATCTGGCAAGACGCGGTAAAGTTTTTACCGCCACATCAACGATCAATCGGGTTTGTGTCTCAGCAGCCCCAGTTATTTCCTCACACGACTGTACTGGGTAATCTGAAGCTCGCGCAAAAGTTTCGACCAGCACCCGCTGGCATAGCGCTAGCAGACGTGATTTCATGGCTTGAGCTCGAGTCATTGCTTCACGCCCACCCGCAACATCTCTCCGGCGGAGAGGCTCAAAGGGTTTCGTTGGCAAGAGCACTCATCGGCACAACCTCCTGTCTGCTAATGGACGAACCTCTGGCCTCCATTGATACCGCTTCAAAAACTGTGTTACTCGAGTACATCCACCGTTTATCTACGACGCTTTCAATACCCATCATATACGTCAGTCATTCACTTCAGGAAATCCAGTTCTTAGCAGACAGAATTTATCTTTTACGAAATGGCAGCGTCGTATCAAACGGTTCTATGCTTGATCTCGGGAACTCGTTGTTACTCAACAAGGATCAGGGTGACAACGCGGGTTCGATGTTAACCTGCGAGACCCTGGGCCTTGATGAGCAATACGGTTTGACGAGTCTGGCCATCGATCAGCAACGCTTGTATGTTACCGGGCAAAAACTCAACACGCATTCTCATGCACGAATTAGTGTGCCTGCACGGGACGTCAGCATTACCTTGCAACAGCCGCAACAGTCGAGCATCCTAAACATCTTGGAAGCCACTGTGGTTGATATAGAAAAGTCGACCCATGCTCCTTCGGTCCTCATCTCCCTGCAACTCGAACAGCAGATACTACTGGCCCGAATCACACGCAAATCACTGGATCACTTGTCGCTCAGCACCGGACAACGGGTTTTTGCCCAGATAAAAAGCATCTCGTTGCTTAATGAAAATCTATTGAGTGAAGACTAAGACTTCGCTCAACCCTATACAGAGAAACCCATGAACGAAGCACAAGATGCAGCCGACCCCGCGTCGCACCCCTACTCAAAGTTGACCCCCGATCTTGTGATGGATGCTGTAGAAAGCACAGGCCTTCGTTGCGATGCCAGAATTCTCCAACTCAATAGTTATGAAAATCGCGTTTATCAAATCGGCATCGAAGATGATGAACCTGTAATCGGGAAGTTCTATCGGCATAACCGATGGTCTGATGAGCAAATTCTTGAGGAACACAATTTCACACT
>Ga0206677_10001757_pt1 | contig 19829 bp, 15 predicted proteins | sample M130m12015metaG_FD_155475 | JGI IMG/M metagenome (GOLD analysis project Ga0206677, IMG submission 155475) | Ammonia-oxidizing marine archaeal communities from Monterey Bay, California, United States - M1 30m 12015 | ecosystem: Environmental > Aquatic > Marine > Intertidal zone | place: USA...
CGAAGAAGGATGCGTAACTGATAAATTTTAAACTATGGAAACAGCCATATTAAAAAAAAACCCAAAAAGAACTACCGATCAATTCATGAGTGGGGCACAAGCTGTAGTTCATTCGTTATTAAAAGAAGGCGTAGATTTGATTTTTGGTTATCCCGGAGGAGCCATTATGCCTGTTTATGATGCATTATATGATTATGAAAATGAACTTAAGCATATACTGGTTAGACACGAACAGGGGGCAACACATGCCGCTCAGGGATATGCTCGGGCATCTGGAAAAGTGGGTGTGTGTCTTGCCACCTCCGGTCCAGGAGCTACAAATTTAATTACGGGGATTGCTGATGCACAAATTGATTCGACACCCTTGGTATGCATCACTGGTCAAGTAGCAAGTCCATTACTAGGAACAGATGCATTTCAAGAAACGGATGTTATTGGTATATCTATGCCGGTCACCAAATGGAATTATCAGGTTACTAGAGCTTCAGAAATACCAGGGGCCATTGCAAAAGCATTTTATATAGCTAAAACAGGAAAGCCTGGCCCTGTATTGGTGGACATCACCAAAGATGCTCAATTTGAGATGCTTAATTTTGATTATAAGCCATTTACTGGAATGAGGAGCTACGTGACTTGTCCCTCGATAGATTTATCGAAAATTCAAGAAGCTGCTTCGATGATTAATGCTGCCAAGCGTCCATTGGTTTTGTTTGGACAAGGTGTAATTCTTTCTGGAGCCGAAAGAGAGTTCAAAGACTTTATAGAAAAGGCTGAATTGCCATCTGCTTGGACGATAATGGGCTTGTCTGCTTTGGATTCAAATCATTATTTGAATGTTGGTATGCTAGGTATGCATGGAAATTATGCTCCAAATAAGCTCACGAATGAGTGCGATGTTTTAATTGCTGTTGGAATGCGTTTTGATGATCGTGTTACAGGGGACCTATCTCGATATGCAAAACAAGCTAAGGTGATTCATATGGAAATTGATCCGGCGGAGCTTGACAAAAATGTAAAAACGGATGTGGCCATTTTGGGTGATGCAAAAGTATCTCTTATTGCCTTAACAGAACAGCTAGGTAAAAAAGAACACAAGGAATGGCTCCAGGAATTTCGAAAGCTTGAATTTGATGAATTCAACGAAGTTGTCAAATCAGAATTGAACCCAAGTCAAGGAGAACTGACAATGGGCGAGGTGATACGATCGGTGAATGACCATACCGGTGGAACAGCGATAATGGTTACAGATGTAGGTCAACACCAAATGGTTTCTTGCCGATATGCCAAATTCAAACAGAGTAGATCGTTAATTACTTCAGGGGGACTGGGTACTATGGGATTTTGTCTGCCTGCGGCTATAGGGGCAAAGTTTGCCAAGCCCCAAAGAGAGGTTGTTGCTGTAATCGGTGATGGTGGGTTTCAGATGACCATTCAGGAGCTTGGAACTATTTTTCAAACGAAAATCCCTGTTAAGATAGTAGTGCTCAACAATGAGTTTTTAGGAATGGTTCGCCAATGGCAAGAGCTTTTTTTTGACAAGAGATATGCTTCAACAACGATGATCAATCCGGATTTTCAAAAAATAGTGGAGGGCTACGATATTAAAACTAAAAAAGTAACAGAGCGAAAACAATTAAATAGGGCTGTTCAAGAAATGCTAGATTTCGACGGTGCTTTTTTCCTTGAAGTAAAGGTTGGAAAAGAAAACAATGTTTTTCCAATGATTCCAACTGGTGCCTCAGTTTCAGAAATCAGACTTAAATAAAAAAAATGAAGAAAAGATATACGATCTCCGTTTTTACGGAGGACATGGTTGGTCTTTTAAATCGAGTGACCATTGTTTTTACAAGGCGAAAAATAAACATTGAAAGCATTGCTGCCTCAGACAGTGAGGTTAAGGATATTCATCGATATACCATTGTAGTTACTGAGACAGAAGACACCGTTCAAAAAGTAACTCTTCAGCTAGAAAAACAAGTTGAAGTCATAAAGGCCGTTTATCATCAAGACGATGAGGTGATTTATCAGGAAATAGCTCTGTTTAAGGTGCCTACAAGTATTTTACTTCAAGGAGGAGATGCCGAGCATATCGTTCGATCTCATCATGCCCGAGTACTTAGCGTAGAAACTCAATTCACAGTGATTGAAAAAACAGGGCATAAAGAAGAAACACAAAAATTATTTGATGAGCTCGAGCCATTTGGAATTCTCGAATTTGTGAGATCAGGAAGAGTGGCCATCACCAAACCAATGAGGACATTGACCTCAATAGTAAATGAATTAGAAAACACTTAATATACATCGAAATGAAAAATTATTTCAACAGTTTATCAGAAAAACAGCAAAAACAGCAGCTGGGAAAATGTGACTTTCTTGACAGCTTAGAATTTGTCAATGGAATAGCCGTCCTAAAAGGCAAAAAAGTAGTCATTATTGGTTGTGGATCTCAAGGATTGAATCAGGGATTGAACATGAGAGATTCTGGACTGGATGTTTCCTATGCATTAAGAGCAGAAGCGATTGAAGCTAAAAGGAATTCTTATCAAAATGCCCTTAGAAATGACTTTAGGGTGGGTACTTATAAGGAATTGTTGCCAAGCGCAGACCTTGTCATCAACCTCACACCAGACAAACAACATACCGAGGTTGTAAATAAAGCGATTCCGTTAATGAAGCATGGTGCCACATTTTCGTATTCTCATGGATTCAATATCGTAGAAGAGGGAATGACTTTTCGCGAAGACCTTACCGTTATTCTGATGGCACCTAAGTCGCCGGGCTCGGAAGTTAGAGAAGAATATAAGAGAGGTTTTGGTGTGCCGACCTTAATAGCAGTGCATCAGGAGAACGATCCAAAGGGAACGGGGTTTGAATGGGCAAAGGCTTATGCGTATGCCACGGGAGGTCACCATGCTGGTGTCTTGCACTCCTCTTTTGTGGCTGAAGTTAAATCGGATCTTATGGGAGAACAAACGATATTATGTGGGATGCTGCAATCAGGGTCTATATTGGCTTTTGATAAAATGATTGAGCAAGGTATTGCGCCTAGCTATGCCGCTCAACTCATCCAATATGGTTGGGAGGCAATGTCTGAGGAATTAAAGAAAGGAGGATTAACGCAAATGCTTTCTCGTGTATCTGATGAAAACAGGGTAAAGGTTTTCGAGCTATCTGAGTCACTCAAGACGACCATGAGGCCTTTGTTTGAAAAGCATATGGAACGTATAATGTCTGGAGAATTTTCTTCTGAAATGATGCGAGATTGGATGAACGATGATATTAACTTATTAACATGGAGGGCTCAAACGCTTGAAACTGAATTTGAGAGGACCGAATCCTTGAATGTTAGCTTGTCAGACCAAAGCTATTTTGATCACGGAATCCTATTGTTGGCATTTATTAAATCGGGCGTTGAATTGGCTTTTGAAACAATGGTTTCAGCCGGAATTAAAGAGGAATCAGCTTATTACGAGTCGCTACATGAGCTCCCATTAATTGCCAATACTGTAGCAAGAAAAAAATTATATGAGATGAATAGAATCATTTCTGATACTGCAGAATATGGATGTTATTTATTTGACCATGCTTGTCGGCCATTACTTATCGATTTTATGAAAGAATTGGGTCCAAATATCATCGGGTCAAAGTATACAGACTCTTCGGTATTGACAAAATATAATCTGTCTGATGTGAATTCAGCAATTGAGAATCACGCTATTGAAAATGTAGGAAGAAAATTACGCTCGGTCATGTCAATAGGAGAAAACCAAGAAGTACATGTATAAGGTAAACCTTGAAAAGGTTAATGAGGCCTCCTCAAATCTGGAAGGAGTAGCTTTAAAAACACCTTTAGTAATTAATGAAACCCAATCAAGGAAGTATGCTTCATCTATTTATTTTAAGCGGGAAGACCTTCAGCAGGTTAGGTCCTATAAAATACGTGGAGCCTATAATAAAATATCGAGTCTAACTAAAAGCGAATTGAGGAAGGGTGTAGTTTGTGCCAGTGCAGGCAACCATGCTCAAGGGGTTGCATATTCTTGTTCTAAGCTGAAAATTAACGGAGTCATCTTTATGCCAATACCTACGCCAAAGCAAAAAATTGAGCAGGTTCAGATGTTTGGAGGGAAATTTGTCGAGGTCATCCTTACAGGAGACACCTTCGATGATGCGTCAAAGGAGGCTAGAAGCTATTGCGAACAAAATGAACGATACTTTATTCATCCGTTTGACGATAAAAAGGTGATTGAGGGACAGGCTACCATCGCTCTTGAAATTCTTGAGCAGTCTGACGTGGGGATTGATGTCCTTTTCCTTCCTGTTGGTGGGGGAGGAGTAGCCTCTGGAATATCTAGTGTTTTTAAGGAGTTGTCCCCTCAAACAAAAATCATCGGCGTCGAACCTAAGGGTGCGCCTTCTATGTCGCTTTCCATTGAAAACGGAACAAATACAGCACTTAAAACGGTTGATAAATTTGTAGATGGTGCATCGGTAAAGAAGGTGGGAAATCTCAATTTTGAGCTTTGCCAAAAGCACCTTGATGGCATGGCTCTGGTTCATGAAGGAAAAATATGTCAAACCATTTTAGATATGTATAATAAAGATGCCATTGTAGTAGAGCCCGCGGGAGCAATGACTGTTGCTGTTTTAGATCAGTATCAAGACGAAATTGCAGGAAAAAATGTTGTGTGCCTGCTTAGCGGAAGCAATAACGACATTACCCGAACAGAAGAAATTAAAGAACGGGCCCTATTACATGCCGGAATGAAGCATTATTTTGTAGTTCGTTTTCCTCAGAGGGCGGGAGCTTTAAAAGATTTTATAGAAAAAGTGCTAGGGCCTGAAGACGACATTACTCATTTTGAATATTCTAAAAAGCAAAGCAGGACTGATGCACCTGCGGTTGTAGGTATAGAGCTAGGTCAGCATAACGGATTGGCCCCGCTTATGGACAAAATGAAGTCATTCAATTTTTTCGGAGAATACCTGAATGATAAGCCCGATTTATTTCAATTTTTGATTTAAGAGTTATAGGTTTTGTGCTTTTTGCCAAGGTCCAAGATTATGAGCAATAATTCCTTCTTTCTTTAGCGTTGATTTGGCCATTCCTGCTCTTGCACCCGATTTACACACTAATATAACGTCTTTATCTTTGAGGGTTTTTATTTTTGTTTTCAATTCAGGCAAGGGAATATTTTTACTTTTTTTTGCATGACCTGACCTAAATTCTTGAGGTGATCGTACATCCACTATAATGGCACCATTTTTTATCAATTCTTTATAATCGACAGGTGGTCCAAATAGTTTGTTTTTAAGAGAAGAGAAGAAATTCATTGATAATGATTTTTTGTCTAAAAATAGGAAAAAGAGATGTATTACGAAATTAATTGGACTACTGATAAAATTGTTTTAATTTTCAATTATGATGATTAAAAACTTCAGAAGAAAAACTCACGAAATTATTTTTGAGGCAGATACCTTACAGGGAAAGCTCTTTGATTTAATTTTAATGGTATTAATTTTAGTAAGTGTTGGGGCGGTAATGTTAGAAAGCGTTGCCTACTACCACGACAAGTATCATCATGTTCTTGTGCCTTTTGAATGGACAATCACTGTGTTTTTCTCCATTGAATACCTGCTTCGAATTATTAGTGTCAAGAAACCCTTAAAGTATATTTTTAGCTTTTATGGATTGATTGACTTAGTATCACTTTTGCCTTCTTATTTTGGACTGTTCTTGTCCTCGGAAAGTATAGGGTCCATCAAAACCATTCGAACCATTCGACTTCTCAGGATTTTTCGAATTTTAAAATTGATTAGATACGTGAAAGAGGCAAATACTCTAAAGCGGGCACTTATAGCGAGTAGACAACGTATTGTGGTTTTTCTTTTAGCTGTATTGGCTATAGCTACGATTATGGGAACAATAATTTATATTATAGAAGACCCTAAGGACGGTTTTACAAGCATACCTCGAAGCATTTATTGGGCGATAGTGACTTTAACCACAGTTGGATATGGAGACATCTCTCCCCAAACAGGAATAGGGCAATTTTTTGCCTCGATAATTATGATTTTGGGTTATGCCATTATAGCAGTACCTACGGGGATGATTTCTGTAGAATTGGCCTTGGCTGAAAAGATGAACACTCAAAGTTGCCCAGCATGTTCACAAGAAGGACACGAAAACAATGCGAAATTCTGTAAGCATTGTGGGGAAGAACTTAATCCTGATTAAAACAATTGAATATCTTCAGTTCCATAGAGAACATATCCAAAAAGTACGAGTACTGTAACTAAACTAATCATGGTGTCTTTTTTTTAATTGAGCACCAAAGATGCGAGCCTATTTACTTAATTTGAAACAAATAGAATGGTAAGAATTAAAAATAGAATTCATTACCTAAATTCAACTAAGTAATTGTACTTATAAGGGGTAACAAGGGATGATTTTTTTGATTGAACCTTGGTGTACAGGAGGCCCTTTCTTTCCTCATGTTTAATGACCTACATATCAAAAAAAAGGGGATTAGTGAATGACTTGACGAGTATTGCCTAAAGTTTTTCCTTTGCATTTAACGCGAACAGTGTATATTCCAGGGGCCATATCTTTTCGTATGGCAAAAATATTTATGCCTTCCTCCAATTGAATGTTTTCATTGAAAGCGACTTCTCCTTTACTATCGATGATCTCTAAAATAGCATCTCCTACTTGATTATATTCTTTAATATAAACATAAAATTCATCTGAGCTAGGTGTTGGATATGTTTTGATTTCTGCAGTTAAATTGGGTTGACAGCTTATGTAAATGGGGCCGAATAGTTCAGCCTTACCATCAATATCATATTGATGTAATTTATAGTAATGATTTTCTGTTGAACCATTTTCATGGATATAGGAGTATTCAACCAGTTCATTACTAAATTCTGCTGCATCCGTTTGATATAAGCTTTGCCATAATAAGCCATCTCTTGAGTATTCAAGATCAAAGTAAGAGCTGTTATACTCTGAGGCAGTCTGCCAACTTATGATATTTTGTTCTCCCGAGCAATTTGCTGAAAATGATAAGAGCTCTACAGGTAACGCGGACCCTCCGCCGGCTCCCCCAAATACACTAAATGTACTTAGTCCATTCCAGGTAAGTTTTTTTTCATTGGTGATGTGACTGCATGAGCCTTGGGCGATTCCTTCTGAAATTATGGAGTTTGTTGGCCTGTACCACACCCCATTACTAATCTTGATGGGTACCAAATCAAAGAATTGGTCTCCAACCCATTCCCCAGAACTATATGTATAGTTGATGTTATAATTGGGATTGGTTACCCCGGTTGGCTCTATCGACCAAGAACGGTTGATGTGGGTTTCAATATTATCAGAGAGACTGTCAATCTTTCTTCCCATTGTGTAACATTCTAGCTCTGCATTTGAATAAGTCCCACTTACAAATTCTAAATCCACAGGAGCGTAATTACCGGCATCTCCAACGGGAAAATTATAGGTTGAATTTGAATTAACGTAATGTACAACCTTCCCTATAGTGCCATTATTATCGTAGGCAATTACATAACTGGATGAACTCCCGCCGCTTATCGTTGCATTGTTTGAGTTTGATCCCAAGTAAAGGGTATTCCCTACAGTTTCTACGACCCCGTCAGTAAGCGTCAAGGTGCCTAATACATTTAGATCTGAATTGAGATACGTTTCGTGACCCCCGAGGTTTATTGTTAGATTACCTAGACTTTTCCCATTTAAATCGAGGTAGATGTCTTCATCGTTTGACGAGCTGTTATTCGATTCAACAACCGTTGTATGGCTAGTGCTGGCCGTTAAACTCACTCCTGAAGCTATGGACATCGCTGTTTTCGTCGAAGAACTTACTTGCCCTAGTAAATTTAATGTTCCTCCCGTGAAATTAATTGTGCCTGCAGTTATATCAAACTTGTTTTCTGCAGAACTTCCGTTAGAGCTTCCTACGTAACTTTTGACGTTTAAAATACCTCCTGATTGATTTAATGTTCCTCCACTCATATCGAATTGATCAACAACGTTGAGTGTTCCACCTGAAATATCTATTACGCCCGAATCAAAATTCAAATCGGCAAGTGTCGTGCTTCCAACCGTTAAAACACCTCCATCAATATCAAGCGTTCCTCCCTCGATAAGACAAGAAGATCCTGAATTGCTATTGATGTTTACAATGCCTCCCGTAATGTTAAGCGTGCCAGCGGTTACAATAATGTCATCTTCAATATTTATGGTTTCACCATCCAATGTAAATGTCTTTGTTCCTGAGCTCATGTCAATAGAGCCACAAGTAATGTCTCCTGTAGAGGTCACAGAACCACCCGTTGTAAGCGTCTTGATTGTTATGTTTTCACTGTTTACTCCACTTAAAGCATGCGATCCACTATTGTTATATGTTATGTTTGAACCAGAAGAGGCAATGATTTGTCCGCTTGTTGTGAGTATGTCATTTTTAGCATAAATCGTTTTTCCATTTAAGTCAAAACTTCCTGAAGTTAGTATCAAATCACCATAGATATCTGATGAACCCGCAAGCGTTTTAGTTCCTGTTCCAGCTATCTCAAGGTTTTCATAGCTCCCTGAAGTACCATTACCATTTAATGTCAACACGGTTTGATCGTCTCCGTCATAGGTAATCTTCCCTGATCCTTGAGTAATCGTGCCAAAAGAAGTTACAGAGCTACTCAATTTAAGGTTTCCGGCCCCTATAAATGTTGTGTTTCCATTGCTGACATCATATGTTCCGTCGCAGTCAAGCGTCCCCTCACCGATTTCCACTATTCCAGTAGAGGTTAGGTTTCCAGTGATGTTCACGACATTACTTCCAATACTGAACTTTGATCCCTGAGCATTTATTGGACCACTAATTGTTAAATCATCTTGAATGGAAAGAGTTCCGTTGCCGCTGTAAATAAGGTTTTCGGAAGTAATGTATGCACCTGTTGAAGAGGTGACATTGATGCCGCCATCTCCGACGACAAAATAGGACTGACTTAAAACTGAATCAGCAAGGAATACACTTAGAAATAAAACAAGGGTTTTCATTTTGGCTTATTTGTTTTTCACTACGTTTAAGGTATTCTTTAGCATTTCAATATCTGCCTTGTTACTATCGACATTTGCTTTAAGCGTTTCATTTGCTTTCAACAGGTTATCAATTTGATCTTTTTGCATTTCAATTATTCTATATAATTCTTGAGTTGCAGATACATTTAGCATTGAAATGGCATCGTAATCAACGATTCTAAAGTCATCTACTTTTTTACCATAAATAAAGGCTTCTCCCGAGTAATCCGTAGCAAACTGAATACTGTTGCCATCTTTAGCTATTACTTCTACATTACTTTGTGTGTCATTCATAAAAAGTTTAACCTCATCACCAATAGCTAAATCATTTTCGATGGGCATTCGTCCATTTATTAAAGTTGTTTTCTTATAAACGTTCGGGATGAAATTTGATGTTCGGCCCACAGCTAATGGGAAAACTTCTTCCACCTGTTGAGCGATTACTTTTTTATATTTTTTATTTCCTTCAGAAATAACATCCTTCATGGTATAATCCGTAATTTGAATATTGTTTAATGTTATCAAATCTTGGGCGTTGTTCGATAGCTGGGTGATGTTTTTTACTCGCTTGTCAGATTCAGCTAAAAATTGTCCGGCAGTTAAAATGTTATGCTCTGCATAAATACTTGTAAGGCCATCATATGCTCCGTAATCACTTGTCCCTTGACCATTACCGAAACCGGCATCAAAATAATTACCTCCTGAGGAGCTGTAGATATTATTCCCAGCAACATGAAGTATACCATTGGTGGGGGAATTCGTATTTACACCGAGTCTTCCATCTCTCATCACGACTTCTAAATTCCCAGTTTGTAATGAAATAGTCGAATTTCCATAAAGCTTTGCACCATCAAAACCACCACCTCCGGAATAACTTAAAAAATGATTACCGTCTGAACCATTGCGTAATCGCAATTGATTATCATTTAGGCAGGCGTTACCATTTACATCTAGCCTAGCTTGTGGATCTGTATTACCCCAGCCAATGCCTACATCTCCACTTGTGGTGAGTCTAAACAATGTATTCGCTGCAGGAATATTAGTATTGTCTGGGGTGCCATGTGAAAAATCCAAATGATCCGTATCCCGTTGGCTAATTTGCCATTTATCTGTATCCCAATCGGTACCGTCTATAGGAACGGTATTGTCATTGTCGATATGAATCCCCCCATATCGAGTGATCCCGACATTTCCTTCTGTGGATTGAAATCGTGCTGCATAGGCATCGTCGCCAATTGAGACCGTATTCACAACGTGTAATGGATTGGAAGGAGTAGCGATTCCAATACCTACATTCCCAGTGGGATAATCTAAGTTTGTACCGTCCAATGACCAATAATTTCCATCACCTCCAGCGTCTAATTTTACCCATGACGAACCGTTATAATGATAAAATCCTGCAGTGTTATCTGTTTGATATACCATAAGACCTGTTGCTGGAGAGCCTATTGCATCTCGTTGTACCAAAGTCATTCTTGGTATTAAAATTCCTTTAGTTCCTTTCACGTCGAGTAATGCTGAGGCATCAGGAGACGAACCATCAGTATTAATCCCAACATTTTGAGCTTGAAAGGAGATTGAAGTTAGTGTGAAAATCAGTGTGAAAATTTGATACAGTTTCATGTGTTAATATTATTTGAATAAAGTCTATGCAAATTACAACTTAAAAAACAAAAAAAAAAAAATAAATACGTTCTTTGATGCCTGTTTTTTTTAATTAAAAAATTGTTGAAATATAAAATGATTGAAGCCTTAAATAGTTGCGGTTTACTGGTTATTGCTTCAGTGCTTGTTGAACTAGAAATAAAGCATTATGAACATAATTATTAGAAGGACTGATATACTGAGTATCGGTCCTCTCAGCTAATGGCTTAACAAATGGTTGCCTCTCAAATTTCTCATCACTTTTGAGGGGAGATGTACTTAAGGAACCTGAATAGCTTCTTTCACGAGAAAACAACACCATATGAGCTCCAAGTTTTTTACCGGTTTGAACTAAAATCCCTTGACTCATTTTATGTTCATGATGAAACAACGAATACCCAATAAGTTTGTAACCCTCTGATTTTAATCTTTCGTATTCTTCTAGGCATGCATTACTACTCTTCATTTCTACGACGGATGGATAGAATTTGTCTCCAAGATCAATCTTGTTTGCAACAGCATTTAGGTCATTAACTTCTTTGTAGTGCATGAGGTATTTGTTGGTGGTCAGCAAACTACAGCTATTGAGTATTACAGAAACAAAAAATACTAACAGAAATTTCACACTTTAAAGATACAAAACGTGTGTGTTTTTATGAAAATAGGCTTCTCATAAGTTAACGAATTGAATTTACAATTCCGAGTTGCGCTTCATTTCCTCATCTTGTTCTTTATTGGCTTTACTAATCATCGCCAAATAACTGAACATGTATGCGCAAAATATGATTAAACCCACGATAAACATGATTGAATTATTCATGGCTATTTGGTTTTTGATTGTTAGTATCTCTTCTGATTTGCCTGATGGCAACTGAAAATCCTAAAATTGAAGGCACCCAAATACCTACAAAAATTCCTTCAAGCTTGTTTCCTGCAAACCATAGTGAAACAGAATATAAAAAGGAAAGAAAGGCCAAGATTACCGGATAATACAAAGACCATATTTTTGATAAATTCATACGTCGTGTTTTTATGTTATTAATTTGAAACAAATATTTGTGCCTTATCGAGACTTCTGTTTTGTGTCAATTTCTATTTGGAACATTAAAAAAGGGAGAATTGTTTAAAAAGGAGAATTGTGGTTAAAGTTTTAAATGGATTTTGAGCTTAGTAAAGCATGGAGGATAGACGCCAATTTTATTGAAAATTTATATGAAAATCCATGTGTTAGCGACCAATAAAAAACCCCCAGCAGAAGCCAAGGGTTGTTTCTTTGTGAGCCCGAAAGGATTCGAACCTTTGACCGCCTCCTTAGAAGGGAGGTGCTCTATCCAGCTGAGCTACAGGCCCTCATTTTACTCTTTGTAGGGGAGTAATTCCTTTTGTTAAAAAAACCATCAACGGTGAGAAGATGGTTTTTTAGTCGGGGTGGCAGGATTCGAACCTGCGACCTCCTGCTCCCAAAGCAGGCGCGATGACCGGGCTACGCTACACCCCGATTAATAGGTCATCATTTTTCCATGTATTATGGAAAGTGCGTGCAAAAGTAATCATTTTTCTTGCTTTTGCAACAACTTGCGGAGAGACGGGGATTCGAACCCCGGGTACCCGGTTAGGGTACGCTTGTTTAGCAAACAAGTCCTTTCGGCCTCTCAGGCACCTCTCCAATGTTCAATGAACGGAGGGCAAAAATAAGTATTCTATTGCTTAGAATAAAAAAAAAATGAAAATATTCTACTGGTAAATGTATTTCCCCTTCTCTCCATCAATTGTTACCTGTGATTTTGAGGCTGATTCGACACGTCCAATAACTTGTGCATTCACACCAAAGCTTTTTGAAATAGTAATGATTTCTTGTGCATGGTGTTCTGGCAGATATAGCTCCATTCGATGACCCATGTTGAAGACTTTATACATTTCTTGCCATTCTGTTTTCGATTCTTTTTGAATCATGTCGAATAGGGGGGGGATAGGAAATAAATTGTCTTTAATGATGTGAAGCTCTTTTACAAAATGCAGAATTTTGGTTTGAGCACCACCTGAGCAATGGACCATTCCATGGACTTTTCCTTTACATTTCTCTAAAATGGCCTTGATGATTGGCGCATAGGTTCTCGTTGGTGAAAGAACAAGCTTACCAGCATCAATTGGACAGTTTTCAATAATATCTGTAAGAGTTTTGGAACCACTATAAACTAAATCTTCTGGCACCTTTGGGTCAAAACTTTCCGGAAATTCTTTGGCTAATGATTTACTAAACACATCATGACGCGCACTCGTTAAACCATTACTTCCCATGCCACCGTTATATTCTTTTTCATAGGAGGCCTGTCCGTATGATGACAATCCGACGATGACATCTCCTGGCTTGATATTGTCATTTGAAATCACATCACTTCTTTTCATTCGTGCAATCACAGTAGAGTCAACGATTATGGTTCGGACAAGGTCGCCAACATCTGCAGTCTCTCCACCCGTTGAATGAATTTCTATGCCATGGCCTCTAAGGTCCTCGAGCAATTCCTCAGTACCGTTAATGATTTGTGAAAGGACTTCTCCCGTGATGAGGTTTTTATTTCTACCTATAGTTGAAGAAAGCAATATGGGTCCAGTTGCGCCCACACAAAGCAAATCATCTAAGTTCATGATCAATGCATCTTGCGCAATGCCCTTCCAAACACTTACATCGCCAGTTTTTTTCCAATACATGTAGGCAAGCGATGATTTTGTACCTGCTCCATCTGCATGCATAATACAGCAATAGTCCTCGTCCCCCGTTAAATGATCGGGAACAATTTTACAAAATGCTTGAGGGAATAGTCCCTTGTCTACTTTTTTTATGGCGTTGTGAACGTCTTCTTTTCCTGCGGAAACTCCTCTTGATTGGTAACGATTATCTGACATATTTCGGCTTCTGAGGACAAAGTTAGAAAATTGAATGGTCTTACTGCTTTTGAGGGCTACAAAAGTTATCTTACTGCTTCATAAAGAAGCTGAACATCAGGGTCAATTTCAATGCTCTTTATAAAGTCATTATACCTCATTTTAAATCTAGTTTGGTGATTGTTGATGTATAATAATTCTACTTTACTTGTCCCATCTTTATAATGCACTTTGACGGGTAGGGTGATTTTAAAAAGATCATCAAGTTGGCTAATACTCAATGCCAATACCTTTTCATGAATTTCAACTTCAATATTTAATCTGGGATGCCCGTTTTTGTAGAGCCATTGATCAAAAAACCATTGTAGATCAGTTCCTGAAACCTGTTCAACGACTTCCTGAAAATCCCTCGTATCGGCATTCGAAAGTCGATATTTATTGTAATAGCTTTGAATACTTTGATGAAACACTTCATCTCCAATTTCATTTCGGAGCATATGCAGTACCCATCCCCCTTTTTGGTAGCTGTTTGGATTTAATAAATCCATTTTCTGCTTATAGGCTGAATCAACGACAGGAGCCTTGTATCGTTTGTCAAATGCAATGATTCTGTTCCGGTCTTCTTTAAGCTGTTCATGAAAAGCCTGCATACCCTTAGTCTGTTCAATGTATATATTGGTGAGATAGGTCGCAAAACCTTCACTTAACCAAAGATGACACCAATCTTTTTCAGTGGCAGAATTGCCGAACCATTGATGTACGATTTCGTGTGCGATTAAATTCTCGGAATCTTGATCTCCAGAAAGGGCATCTTCATCGTAAAATATACACCCTGCATTTTCCATGCCTCCAAAACGTGTTGTGGATTGAACATTATCGAGCTTATCGAATTCGTAGGGTGCAATGTAGTTGATGAAAAATTTTAATATCGAAGGCGCTAGAGAAAGATCAAAAAAGGCATCTTTATGATTTTTAGGATAAACGCAGCTTCTAATCGGAATACCCTCAACCACCTCCATCTCTTCAAATAATAGGTCGGCAACGCCAATAACCATAACCTTCGTTGGAAGCACGACATTTGATTTGTAATGGTGGGTTCTACTATTCCTATTCTTTTTCACGGAGAGGAGTTTTCCGTTTGCAACAACCTCATAATGTTTGGGAGCATGAATCAAGTATTCCACGGTTGACTTATCAGATAGGTGGTCATTACACGCAAACCAATTCTGTGCTCTAGTGGGCCAGTTGTCTCCGAAAAAGGTTCGTGACTTGTATTTGTTTTTTCCAATAACCAGTCCGTCTTTTGGTATCCCTGAAAAGGTCAGTTTTAGGTTTTGGCTTTTGGCTTTATACGTATCGACATCAATATAGACACTGTCGTTTATGTGTCTATAAATAGGCATTTTGCCATTTAATTTTAAGTCATCAATATGCATTCCTTTTCCAGATCCTTCTTGCGATGCCAAATTGAAAACAATTGGCTTTTTAGAATCGAGATGAATGAATTTGATTTCTTCTTCAACCTTTATTTGATCAGATTCGTCAGAGAGATGAATTTCAATTTTGTAATGAGAAACATCGATTTGAGGGGTTTGAGAAAAACTTAAGCCGGTTGTTAAGACAAAGAAAAACGATAAAAGTCGATGACGCTTCATACCCTAAAGTTACTTGAATCCTCGTTTCTTTTTGATATTTTCGTATGCTTCTTGGATTTTCATGAATTTTTCTTGGGCTCCTTTTTGGTACTCTTCACCCATAGATGCTACCTTATCTGGATGATGTGCGATAGCCATTTTTCTGTATGCTTTTTTAACTTGATCATCAGTCGCTGAAGCATCTACACCTAATATTTTGTAATCGGAATTAACATCCCGATAAAACATATTCTTTAAACTTTCAAAATCAGTTTGAGAAACCCCGAGCTTTTGAGCAATGTTTTTAATAACATTCATCTCACTTTCGGCTACGTCGCCATCTGCTTTGGCAATTCCAAACATGTAATGCACGAGCTGAACACGAACTTCCGCAGGCATTCTAGTCCGTATATCGTTACATATTTTGTCTAAGGGGATGTCTTTGGCGTCTAAAAATTGTTTTAAGACTTTTAGATGCTGCGTTGTGAATTGATTTCCAAATTGTTGTGAGAAAAAGTTTTTTACATAATCTAGCTCAGCTTTCAATACTTTGCCGTCAGCTTTCATTACCGCTGCAGAAAGGGCCATGAGCATGGTTGCCACGTCTGACATTGAAGAACGCTGTCTGTAAAACTCAAAGGGGTCTTGTCCACTTCTTTTTCGGCCTCGATTTGCGTTACCTTCAAATAATGAAGCCACAAGAAAAGCCAAAATGGCGAATCCAATTCTTTTGGTAGCCATGTAAACAAAAAACGCAATAACCCACTTATACACTTCGGATCTTTTTAAATTAAACAGGGGCCGAAGCCCCTGTCACAAATTTAAGCGATTTGCTCCATATTTCGTTCAATAAAGCTGTTTAATGCTTCACCTTTTAGTAATCCTTGACCCAATAGAGCTAGGTCTGTAAGCTGTTTTACCATCACTTTTTGGTCATCACCATCCTTTTCAAGTAAGGCACCAACCTTGGGGTGATTGGCATTCACAACAACATGATGCATTTCAGGAAAGGCACCGTACATTCCGCCACCACCCATGCGTTGTTGCTCCATCATTCTTCTCATAAACTCTGGTTGAGTTACAATAATGGGAGCTTCATCTTCAGACATAGATTCAAATTGAACCATGAATTTTTCTTTGTTCAAGGTATCTTCGAAAACTGGCTTGAGTTTCTCTTCGTCTTCCTTAGAAAGCTTTGAAGGAATGTCCTCTGATTTTTTAATAAGCTTATCCAATGAATCTGAATCTACTCTTGTAAATGTTACATTTTCAAATGTGGACTCTAATTTTTGAAGCCAATGAGACATTAAAGGGCCGGCAAGGTGAAGAACATCATATCCTCTATCTTTCGCTTTTTTGACAAACGAATATTGCTCCTCTTCATTACTCGTATACAAGCAAACGATTTTTTCGTCTTTGTCTGTTTGAAGTGTCTTGATTTTCTCTTTGTACTCTTCCATTGTAAAGAAATCACCTTCTGTATTTTTAAGCAATGAAAAATCTTTTGCTTTTCCTGCAAATTTCTCATCTGAAAGCATGCCGTACTGAACAAAAATTTGAAGATCGTTCCATTTTGATTCGAAATCTTTTCGATCCTTTTTGAACATCCCCGCCAATTTATCCGCTACTTTTTTAGTAATGTGTGAAGATATTTTCTTGACATTTCCATCACTTTGCAGGTAAGAACGAGAGACATTCAATGGGATATCCGGAGAGTCAATAACTCCATGAAGAAGCGTTAAGAATTCTGGCACAATCTCTTCTACATTGTCAGTAATAAATACTTGGTTAGAGTATAAATTGATTTTGTTTTTCTGTATTTCTACATTCTCCTTAATCTTTGGGAAGTATAAAATACCTGTTAAATTAAAAGGAAAATCAACATTCAAATGAATGTGAAATAATGGTTGGTCAAAGGTCATTGGATACAATTCTTTGTAGAATGAATTGTAATCCTCGTCTTTTAAATCTTTTGGTTTTTTGGTCCAAGCTGGAGCCGTATTGTTAATGTAATTTGGAACATCAATAGAAACTCTTTTCACCTTTCCATCCTCATCTTTTTCTCCTTCAGGAGAATCAATGTATTCTGTTTTAGTCCCAAATAATATTGATACAGGCAAAAACTTACAATATTTATTCAAGATGCCCTCAATACGCTCTTTTTCTAAAAATTCTTTCGATTCTTTTGTGATGTGAAGAACGATTTCTGTACCCCGATCTGATTTATCGATGTCTGTTAGGGTATATTCAGGGTCCCCATTGGATTCCCATTGAACTGCTTTTGCACCTTTCGAATGCGACAAGGTTTTGATTTGAACTTTATCAGCAACCATAAATGCAGAATAAAACCCTAATCCGAAATGGCCAATGATTTGCTCAGCACCCTCTTTTCCTTCGTATTTTTTGACAAATTCTTCTGCACCTGAAAATGCAATTTGATTGATGTATTTATCAATTTCGTCTGCGGTCATACCAATACCATTGTCTTTAATGGTTATTGTTTTTTTCTTTTTATCAAGAATTACTTCAACCTGTAGGTCTCCAATTTCTCCTTTGAATTCACCGTTTGATGAAAAAAACTTTAGCTTTTGTGAGGCATCAACTGCATTCGAAACTAGCTCACGAAGAAATATTTCGTGATCTGAGTATAGAAACTTTTTGATAATCGGAAAGATGTTTTCCGTTTGTACATTTATATTTCCAGTTTTCATAAATTATTTTTTTTCATTTTATGTCAAGAGTAGTGCCAATCCAAAAAATATGACACATTGTCGCAATTAGAGGGAAAATTTTGTCAAATCAAGGAAATTCTGACGCCAAAAGCCTTACTTTTACCTCTATGTCAATAATGGAATTTATCCTTCCGGTAGTATGGTTCATTGGATTGTTCTGGTCGATTTCTAAACTTAATTTTTTTAAAAGCGGCCCTTTTTCTTCCCAAAGTCTTCAATTGGCTTTCGTGATTCGGGTTGCTATGGGGTTCCTGCTTTTTTTGATTTATTCTTTGTACTATCCGGTGCGACAGGATGCTGATACGTTTAAGTACTTTGACGATAGTAAATACATGTATGATGCCTTTTGGTCAAACCCACTGGACTATTTCAAAATGCTATTTGGTGTAGATTGTAATTCAGAATACTTCAATTCCCATTATTTCAATAATATGTCGAATTGGGTGAGGTCTTATGATAACGGGTTATTTAATGACAATCGATTCGTTATTCGAATAAATGCTTTCTTACGCTTGTTTTCTTTTGGTAATTATCACGTTCACAGTATGATTTTGAGCTTCGTTGCTTTCGCGGGATCATTTGCTCTTGCCAAGGTATTCTATGAGGTGTCCAAATCTAAAATTTTGAGCTACACTGCAGTATTTCTTGTTCCGTCTGTTGTTTTTTGGAGCTCTGGTATTCTCAAAGAGGCTGTTCTTTTGGGTGCAATGGGTTTTTTTATCTATCATTTTTACCAATTGTTTGGACCCAATAAAAGGAACCGTAATTACGTCATGATACTGCTTACGTCATGCATATTGATTGTTATGAAGCTTTATGTTTTTGTCGCATTAATTCCGGCCATAGTCATTTGGTTTATCGTTAAAAAATGGAAACGAAATTGGTGGGTATATCTTGGTATGTACATCTTGTTTTTGGCTTTAGGCACAATAATAGGAAAATTAAATCCGCGGCTTGATTTTGTGAATTTGATCGTTGATAAACAGAAGCAATTTATTAATCTTTCGAATTTTTATGATGTGAATAGCGGGTTTTATTTGGAGGCATTAACCTATGATTTATGGTCAGTAGTTAAAGCCAGTCCGGAGGGGCTTTTTAACGTTTTAACCAAGCCCTGGCCAAGTGAAGTCAACAACATTTTATTTGTACCTGCTTTTATCGAAAACATTACAGTCATTGTACTCCTTGTTGTGGCACTTTTATACTGTAAAGCAATAGGTTCAAATGACTGGGACTTTGTTGCTTTTTGTTTGTCTTTCTGTATTATATTATTTGTTGTCATCGGACTGACAACACCTATTACTGGTGCTATAGTTCGCTATAAAATACCAGCAATTCCATTTTTGTTCATGGCTGTTTTTATGTTTATGGACCACAATAAATTACCGAAGGCTTTAATACAAAACAAATTATCACGATGGATCAATACATTTTTATAACTGGAGCAAGTTCTGGGTTTGGAGAGGCAACCGCACGCTTATTTGCAAAAAGGGGCTGGTCCCTTATACTTTTGGCAAGAAGAAAAGAAAGACTTTTAGCATTAAAAGAAGAGCTTTCGAATCAGGTTGAAGTGATTGTTTTAAGCTGTGATGTCAGAGAAGAACAAAGTGTAAACAATGCAATTTCTATGCTTGACGATTCGGTACTAGATAATATTGATTTATTGGTGAATAATGCGGGATTGGCCGTGGGGAAGGGACCGATTGATGAGGGAATCACGGAGGATTGGGAACGTATGATTGACACCAATATCAAAGGCTTATTGTATGTGACTAAAGCCCTTGTACCATCTTTTAAAAGAAACAAAAAAGGACACATCATTAATATTGCAAGTATTGCTGGAAA
>Ga0206677_10001759_pt1 | contig 19818 bp, 21 predicted proteins | sample M130m12015metaG_FD_155475 | JGI IMG/M metagenome (GOLD analysis project Ga0206677, IMG submission 155475) | Ammonia-oxidizing marine archaeal communities from Monterey Bay, California, United States - M1 30m 12015 | ecosystem: Environmental > Aquatic > Marine > Intertidal zone | place: USA...
TTTGAATTGATAGAATATGCACAACATTATACAAGTAATTGTAAAAAATTTACCATCAAATGAATAAAATTATTGACCATAGACACGCACATCAATTGAGCGATATATATCACGAATCTGATAGGTCTTTATGCGTTATAGTAAAAGATAGTAAAGAGGCTAAGTTATTAAAAAATGAGTTGGCACTTTATATTGATAAAATTAAATATTTTCCAGAAAATGAAATTCTTCCATATGATCATTTTTCAATACCTGAAAATATTCTTAAGGAACGCTTTCAAATTTTTAATGCTTTAAACGAAGAAAAAGAAATAGTAATAAGTACTGTAAAGAGTTTATTTGAGCTATACCCAACATTAGATCTGTACAAATCTAGAGAGGTTTTTCAAATTCAAGATAAAATCTCACTAGAAGATTTAGAAAGAATTTTAATATCATTAAATTATGAAAAAACTAATAAAATTGAATCGCTGAATCAGTATGCTATGCGTGGAGGCATTATTGATATCTTTACTCCAATTTATAAAAATCCATTAAGGATTGAAATTTTTGATGACTTGATAGAATCTGTTAGATTTTTTGATATAGAAACACAATTATCAATCGATAAAATCCAAAGTTTTAAATTAACTAAAAGTTCATTGTATGGTTTTGATGAACAGAATCTTAAAGTGTTTAAGGATAATTGGAGAAATTATTTTCAAAATAATGATGAGAGACATTGTGAGATATTCCAAAAGTTAAATAATAATGAAAAGGCTGAAGGTTCAGATATTTATTTACCCTTATTTTTCAATAAAACATCTTCATTTATTGATTTGTTTTCAAGATATAAATTTTATCTATTAGAAAATCTAGAAAATGAGATTTCTTTATATGACTCATATATACATCAAAGATATGAGGATGAAAATATAGATGCTAGTAGGCCTTTAATAAACCCAAATGATTCCTTTGTTGATAAAGATATTCTTAAATCTTTTTGCTCAAAAGATAAAATTATTAAAGAAGTTAATAATTACACAAAGCCAAAGTTTGATGACTTTAATTCATTATTAAACCTAATAGACGACAAAAAAACCATCAATCAAAAAATAATTCTAATAACTTCAATTCAAAGTGAATACGAACTTCTTATAAAAAAGTTTTCACCAAATATAAATGAAATTTTAGATATAAAGGATGCTAATAATTCTATAAATTTAATGCTGTCCAACATAGTAAGGCCAATTGATTTGAAGGAAAGATTAGTTTGTCATAAGGAATATTATGAAAATGTGAACATCTCGTTATCTAGCGAAAATAGTACTAATTCATCTTTTATAAATAAAGATATTCTTTTCAAAGAAGGTGATTATGTTATACATGAAAACTATGGTTTAGGTTTGTACTCAGGATTAGAAATAGTTTCCACAAATAATATTTCAAATGAATATATGAAAATTATATATTTATCTAATGAGACATTGTATGTCCCTCTAAGGAGTGTTGAATTAATTTCAAAATATCATAAAAATGATTTTACAAGTGATGTTGTTTTGGATTCTTTATCATCTAACAGATGGTCAAAAAATAAAATTAAAGCACAACAAAGAGCATATGATCATGCTGCTGAGATTTTAGATATTGAATCAAGAAGGCAAGCATCAACCGCTTCATTACTTAGAGTAAATGACGATGAATTTATGAAATTTAATAGTCTGTTTCCTTTTACGGAAACACCAGATCAATTAGAGGCCATAGAATCAATTAGAAAAGATATGGCATTAATTAAGCCAATGAATAGAGTTCTGTGTGGTGACGTTGGATTTGGAAAAACTGAAGTTGCAATGCGATCAGCATTCATATCTGTATCCTCAGGTAAACAAGTCATAATACTATGCCCCAGTACAGTCTTAAGCGAACAACATTACGAATCCTTTTTAGAAAGATTTAAGTCTCTTGCGGTTAATACAAAAATTATTAATAGGCACGTAACAAAAAAAGATAAAGAAGATATTGTTGATAATTTTAATAGAGGAAATGTAGATATTTTAATAGGTACGCATGCCCTTTTCACATCTGGTATTAATTTTTCAAATACAGGCCTTCTAGTTGTTGATGAGGAACATAAGTTTGGAATAAAACAAAAAGACATAATTAAAAGTAAGCAAGAAAATATTCACATCCTTTATCTCTCTGCAACTCCTATTCCTAGAACTATGAATTTTATATTTTCAGGTTTGAAGGAGTTTTCTTTTTTGCACACACCGCCAACAAATAGAATAAGTATTAAATCTTTTTTAAAAGTAGAAAATTTACAACTATTCAAAGAGGCAATTTCGAGAGAGGTATCAAGAGGCGGTCAATGTTTTATTCTTCAGAATGATATCTCAAAAATGGAATCATTAAAAAGAGATATCTCTTCAATCCTTCCAGAAATAACAATTGATATAGCTCATGGGAAACTAAATAAAAATGATATCACCAAAGTTATGAGAGATTTTGACACTGGTATATTAGATGTTCTAATTTGCACAACAATAGTTGAGATGGGCTTGGATATACCCAATGCAAATACTATCTTAATAATAGATTCTCAAAACTTTGGTTTATCTCAACTTCACCAATTAAGAGGCAGGGTTGGAAGATCTGTTAAACAGGGTTATTGTTATTTTCTAATACCGATACCAGATTTATCTAAAATTGCTAAAAATAGATTAGATTCAATAATTAGACTATCAGATCTTGGTTCAGGGTTTTTTATAGCCCAAGAGGATCTAGAGATCAGGGGTGGTGGAGAAATGCTTGGTGATAAACAAAGCGGTCACATCAATAGTGTTGGGATAAATCTATACCTCTCAATGTTAAAAAGCGCTCTAAATAAATTTAAAAATAATGACGAAAAAGAACTAATTCAAACAGAGATTAATTTTTATGACTCCTCCTATATAAATGACGATTATCTCCCATCACCTCTCGAGAGATTAAAAATATATAAATCCTTAAATAGTGCTTCAAGCATATATGAGGTAGATCAAATAAAAAATGATTTGGTAGACAGATGTGGCGCCCTTACTGATGAAATTAAAAACCTCATCAACGATACAAAACTATCAATAATTATAAAGAACTCAGGGATTATAAAAATTAATTCAAACCCGCATAAATCTTCCTTTCTTTTATCGGCAAAAATAAATAAAGGTGTTTTCGATAAGATATTGACACTAGTTACAAAGGAGCCCAATATTTATAACATTAATAAAGAGAATAAACTTATCTTTAATTTAGATGAGCCTTGTGCCTCTGTAAGAAGAAATAAGATTACAAATTTAGTACATGAGATTATATAAAGCAGCTCTACTAATTATCTTTCAATCATCATTTTTGATGGCTGAAGATTCATTAGAGCTTAAAGAATACAAAATTGAAATAATAATTTTTCAACATATGAATCCCAGTACTGATGAAGTATTTCAGAATGATTTTACTCCCCCGACAGGAAAGGTTTTAAATTTTTATAAACCAAATCTTAAAATTAATAAAAAGTCATTTGAAGTTAAGGCTGAAGAAAATTTCTTTACAAATCTTTTTAAGAATATAAAACCATCAAATTTCAGAACTAAATTTATTGGTACAAACGAGTTAAATACAGGAGTAGCTAATCCCAAATCTTGGTATAGAAAAGATGATAATCTTATAACTCTAGCTAGACTAAATAATAAGTTATCAAGAAATAACAATTACAAAGTACTGGATAGCTTTTCTTGGATTCAAAATATTGAGGGCAAAGATAAGTCAAGTTACCTGTACCATGAAGAATTTAAAAAAAAATATGGATTTTTTTTGAAGTTTTACAGAAGTCGTTTTTTACATACTGATCTTAAAGCTTATTTAGGAGTTCTAGGTTTGTCGGGAACAAATATTACAGAATCCTATATAAGGAAATATGATAAAAAATTACTTGAAGTTTCTGCAAATAAAAGTTTAAAAAAAAATATTGAGATTAAACTAAATAGTAAAAATGACTTTGTAGACATAAATGCAGATGATGAATCTCAGATAGATAAAGTATCAAAATCAAAAAATATTAACTGGTTTATAGATGAAGATAAAAGAATTTTTAATAATGAAATTCATTATTTTGATCACCCTTATTTTGGAATTGTATTATCAGTTAATGAAATTTAGCTTTTATAATATGCATTGTCATCAACAGAATGATCAGTACTGTCTTTAACAGATTTAAGCTCAGGTATTTGTTCTAATAAGGTTTTCTCAATACCGTCTTTTAGAGTAACATCCACCATTCCACAACCTTGACACCCTCCGCCAAATTGTAAGATAGCCTCTCCTTTATTTGTAAATTCAAGCAAGCTGACCTCTCCACCATGTGATTCAAGCATTGGGTTTATTTCATTGTATATAACGTAATTTATTCTATCTTCAGGGGGACTGTTTGGAGAGATATTGGGAAGTCTTGCATTGGGAGCTTTGATGGTTAATTGTCCTCCAAATGTATCATTATCAAAATTTACTTCGGAATCTACTAAAAATGGAATACTTCTTTTTTCAACATGCACTGTAAGAGATTTAAGGTTTAATATTTCATCATCTTTCATAGCCTCATCTGGTTTACAATAAGCTAAGCAGGTTTCAGCCTTAGGAGTTCCTGGGTCAGAAATAAAAATTCTCACTGCAAGATTTGGTTCATTCTTATCCTCTATAAGTTTGGCTAAGTACTTTTCAGCTGATTCTGTAATATTTACAATTTTATTCATAAATTATGTGGTTAAAAAGATTAACAAAATCGATTCTAGGTATTCGAAAAAAAGAAGAGCTAGAAAACGATTTAAAACAAATTTCTATAACAAAGATTTTTACTTTATTTATAGTTCTTAATATAACATTTATAGGGTTAATATTTCTCATAACAAGATTTTTTATTGTTTAAATGAATAAATTTATTAAAGCGACATCTTTAATTGGAAATCATTATATGAATCCTATTAAAGTTAATTTAAGTCCCCCAAATGGTTACAGGTCGCGTTGTGAATTTGGCTATCGAGATAGTTTTTATACCATGTTCGATGCGTACGGAAATATTCAACATCTTGAGGTTTTCACTATTGCCAGACCAGTCATACAGCATTTGATGCCAAAACTAAGAAATATTATTAATAAATCTAAATTTCTTAACCATAAATTATTCCAAGTTAATTTTAGAACAAACAGTGATGATCATGTTTTAACAACACTTATATTTCATAAAAAGCTTAATGAGGAAATGAAGGTTGAAGCTACAAAAATTTCACAGGAGTTAAACATTGATATTAATCTTAGATCAAGAAAAGATCTATTTTCGACTGGGAATGATCTTTTGGTTGACGTGTTAAATGTTAACAATATACACCTCTATCAATCTGACCAATCATTTTATCAACCTAATCATTTTCATATGCCAGAAATGATTAATAAAACTCTTTCTTATGTTGATAACCAGTGTGACTTATTAGAATTATATTGTGGCTCGGGAACTTTTACCCTACCTCTGTCTTATAAATTTAATAGAGTATTGGCAACTGAAAGTAATAGACAATCTATAAAGTGTCTAAAAAAATCTATTGAAAAGCTTTCAATAAATAATATTGATTTTGCCAGACTTTCAGCTGAAGAAGTTTCAGATGCATTTAATGGGCGAGTATTTCGAAGAATGAATAAAAATAATATTAATTCTTATAATTTTTCTCATGTTCTTGTCGATCCTCCAAGATCTGGTCTAAATGATAAAGTTGTAGACATTATTAAAAAGTTTAAAAATATTATTTATATTTCTTGTAACTATGAATCTTATGTGAGGGATATAAATCAATTAAAAGAATTTTCAATAAAACATATAGAAATATTTGATCAATTCCCAAATACAAAACACCTAGAGATAGTTTCGTTACTATCAAAATAGTAAATATATGTAAATTTTATACATTTAATTTTTTTAAATATGATTAAATATGTGTATTAATAGTTCTTTAACAATTTTTCTTGGGAGAGGAATTATGGATATTATAACAAGTGTAACTACAGAAATAGCCTTATGGGATCTATTTCAATCAACCAGAGGTGCTAATACTACAGCTTTTTTATCTGGAATCATTGCAATATGGGTTGCTGCTAGATTCTCAAGTGTTTCAGTAGATAAAGATGTTAATACATTAGCAAGAGTAATTGTCTCGGTATTTGCTTTGGGTGTTTTCGCTATGTGGTTAAATTTAGGTGATGTCGTAGGCAATACATTTGCTGGTCACGCAGAAGCTTTAAGTGCTTTAGATGCTGCTAATGGTGATATTGATATAGGGCCAGGTTCACAAGCATTTATACAGAGTGTTAGTGAAGGCAATCCTGTTGGAATGTTTGGATTCTGGGCTGTCTCTTTAGGTGGTCTTTTGATAGCACTCTTACCTTTATGGGTTAATAGCTCTAAGTAGTATATCTATTAACTAAAGGGCACTTTTTAAGTGCCTTTTTTTACTTTACTTTGTATTAGCATAGTAATACACTAGCACACATGAAAAACTTAGATGAAGTAATTTTATTACTAAAAAATAGAAAAGAGGTGGAAGGTTTTTTAAAAGACCTTTGTACACCAGCAGAATTAAAAGCTTTGGAAGAGAGATGGGCTGTAGCACAACTTCTATACAAAGATAAATTATCTTATAGAGAAATAGCGGCAAAATTAAAAACAAGCACAACTACAGTAACCAGAGTTGCTCGTTTTTTATCTAATGAACCATATCAGGGTTATAAAAAGATACTAAAAAGGATTACATGATGAAAAATAGATTAACTATTGCTATACAAAAGAAAGGAAGGCTTTTTGATCAGAGCACAGATTTAATTAAAAAATCTGGGATTAATTTTTCAACAAAAGGAGATAATTTATTAGCTAAATCTAATAATTTACCCATAGATATTCTATTTGTCAGAAGTGATGATATTCCTTCTTTAGTTTCAAATGGTGATGCAGATCTAGCAATTGTTGGAGAGAACGTTCTTATTGAAAAGTCTTTATTCAAAAGAACTTTTATTGAAAAAATTATAAATCTAGGTTTTTCTAAATGCAGACTATCCTTTGCTGCCCCTAAAAATAATAAAATTAAAACTTTTAATAACATGAAAATTGCTACGTCTTATCCAAATACTGTTAAAAAATATTTAAAAGATAACAAAATAACTGCCTCTGTAACAAATATACATGGCTCGGTAGAACTGACACCATACATTGGCATGTCAGATATGATCTGTGATTTAGTTTCATCTGGTGCAACTTTAGAAGCAAATAACTTAAAAGAAATAGAGGTAGTCTTAGAGTCTCAAGCCGTATTAATTAAAAATAAAAAACTAAGTAAAGATAAGGAAAAAATCGCTGACAAGGTAATTAGTAGAATGCAGGGCGTTGTTAATGCTATAGAGAGTAAATACGTCATGTTAAATGCTGATTCATCAAAAGTTAAAGAGATCTGTAAACTTCTACCTGGTTCTGAATCACCAACAATAATTCCTCTTGAAGATAGTAAAAAAGTAGCGATTCATGCTCTGTGTCAAGAACCAATTTTTTGGGAAACTATGGAAAAACTGAAGGCAAAAGGTGCTTCTTCAATCTTAGTAATGCCTGTAGAAAAAATACTAAATTAAAATGAAAAACTTAACTCTAACTAATAAAAATATTCCTACACTAGATTTTAAAGAATCTAAATTATCAAAAAAAGATATTACTACTATTAATAAATTTAAATCATTAGTAATAAATAATGGTGACGATGGGTTAAGAGAAATATCTCAAATATTAAATGAGAAATCTCTTAAAAGTTTTAAAGTAAAAAAATCTGAATTTAAGAAAGCTGATAGACTCCTTAATGATGATATTAAGAATGCAATATTAGTTGCTTATGCAAATATAAAAAAATATCATGAAAAACAACTTAAAGGCTTGTCAATTGAGGATATTGAAACAACTAAGGGTATTAAATTGTGGTCTGAATTTAAACCTATTGATGTTGTTGGTCTATATGTACCTGGTGGAACTGCACCCTTATTTAGTTCTTTTTTAATGCAAGCTATTCCAGCTATTATTGCTGGTTGTAATAATATTGTTGTATGCACTCCTCCCAAAAAAGATGGAAATATAGATCCTGCTATTTTATGGGTAGCAGATTTATTAAACATTAAAAATGTTTTTAAAGTTGGTGGTTCTCAAGCTATTTTTGCTATGGCATATGGAACTAAATCAATACCCAAATGTTTAAAAATATTTGGGCCAGGAAATCAGTATGTAACTGAGGCAAAAATTCTTGTTAGTAAAGATATCTCAATAGATATGCCAGCAGGACCAAGTGAGGTTTACGTTATATCAAATGACGATAAGAAAATAGACGTAATTGCTTCAGATTTGCTATCTCAGCTTGAACATAGCAAAGATGCAAAAGCAGTTTTTATTTCTCAAAATAAATCATTAATTAAAGATATCTCAAATGAGATATATAAACAAAAAGGTTCACTTAATCGAAAGCAAATTCTACGATCTAGTATTAATAATATTTATTTAGTCAATGCATCTAACGATAAACAGATAATTGATTTCATAAATATAAATGCACCTGAACATCTAATTCTTTTTGATAATGATTTCTCAAAAATTGCGCCATATATAAATAACGCAGGTTCGGTTTTTTGTGGGAATTATTCACCCGAATCTTTTGGCGATTATGCATCAGGATCAAATCATACACTTCCTACGTCAAGAGCTGCAAAAACATACTCAGGCTTATCAGTAAAAGACTTTGGAAAAATAATTACCTTTCAAACCGCAACACCAGAAGGTTTTATAAATTTAGCTCCAACAGTTAAAACCTTGGCTGAAGCTGAGAGCTTAGACGCTCATTCTAAGGCGGTGAATATAAGAGAAAAATATGCTTTACAAGATATAGATCAAATGCCAAGAACATCCTTTATTAAAAGATCTACAAATGAGACCAGTATTTTTATAAATCTAAATATTGATGGAAGTGGAAATTATAATATTGATACTGGTTTGAAATATTTTGATCATATGCTTGAACAATTTGCTAAGCATGGAGGTTTTGATATTACTGTAAACTCTTTTGGCGATCTTGAAATAGATGAGCACCATACAATAGAAGATGTTGCAATAGCTCTTGGGGATGCTTTTAAGCAAGCAATAGGAGAAAGAGAAAGTATTGAAAGATACTCTTCAAGTGAATCCTTGGTTATGGATGAGACCATATCAAAAGTAAGTATTGATATGTCATCAAGAAATCTGCTTAAAATGAAAACTTCAAAATTAAGAGAATATGTAGGAGATTTTCCAACAGAAATGTTTGAGCATTTTTTTGTATCATTCGTAAACACTTTGAGTTTTACTTGTCACATTGATACACAGGGTATAAATAGTCACCACATTGTAGAAGCAACTTTTAAAAGTTTTACAAGGGCCTTAAGCGCTGCACTTATTAGAAATAATAAAAATATTGCATCAACGAAAGGTGTTTTATGAATATTGGTATTATCGACTGTGGCGGCGCTAATTTAAATTCAATTTATTATTCCTTTAGAAGAATTAATGTTAATCCATTAATATCAGATTCAGTATCAGAACTGCGTAACATGGATGCATATATTTTGCCTGGCGTTGGTTCTGCTGGAATTGTGATGAATAAATTAAAAGAAAAAAACTTAATTAATTTAATAAAAGAGACTAAAAAACCAACATTAGGAATATGCATTGGCATGCAAATACTCTTTGATTATTCAGAAGAGGATGATACACAATGTCTTGGTTTGATTGAGGGAGATGTAAAAAAATTTAAACCTGATAATAATATTAAAGTTCCTCAGATGGGGTGGAATAATGTTATTTCAGATACAAATAGCCTTAATGGTTATTACTATTTTGCTAATAGCTATTACACAGATAATAGCGAATATGCAATTGGTTATAGTTATTATGGTAAAAAATTTAATTCAATTGTAAAAAAAAATAATTTTTTTGGATGTCAATTCCATCCAGAAAAATCATCAGATATTGGCGAAACATTTATAAAAAATTTTATTAATATAATATGAAAATAATACCTGCTATTGATTTGTTGAATGGTAAGTGCGTTAGATTACTTAAAGGCGATTATTCAAAAGTCTCTAATTATAATAATAATCCTATTGACCAAGTTCAAGAATTTATAAAAGGTGGCTTTAATTACATCCATTTAATTGATCTAAATGCTGCTAAATCTGGTGGTAATGAAAATCTTGAGATAATTAAAACGATTGCAAGTATTAATAATATTAAAGTACAGGTTGGTGGTGGGATAAGAGATATAAATAAAATTGAAAAATTATTTTCTTACGGTGTTGATAGAGTGATAGTTGGTACTGCTGCTATTACTAATAATACTTTCAAAATAGAGCTAAAAAATAATATCCCCACAGAAAAAATAATATATGGGTTGGATTTTAAGATTATTGATAAAGCCCCTCTTCTCTCAGTGAATGGTTGGACAGAAAATACAAACATAAATTTATTTGACTACATAGAAGAAAATTTTTGGATTAAGAATATTTTAGCAACTGACATTTCCCTTGATGGAACGCTTGAAGGACCAAACATCTATATGTATAAACAAATATTAAAAAATAAGAGTTTAAATTTGATTGCCTCTGGGGGAATAGGATCAATAAATGATATCAATAAACTTCGATTAATTAATAGTCAAGAATGTGTTGTCGGTAAAGCGATATATGAAAATAAAATTTCTCTAATGGAACTTAGAAATGCTAACTAAAAGAATTATTCCATGTCTTGATGTAAAGAATGGCTCGGTTGTAAAAGGTATTAAGTTTAAAAATCATGAGATTGTTGGATCAATATTAGATTTAGCAAAAAAGTATAACGACGAAGGAGCTGATGAGTTAGTTTTTTATGATATTGGTGCAAGCACATATGACGGCACTGTTTCAAAAGAATGGGTTAAATTAATTGCAGAGATTATTAATATCCCCTTTTGTGTTGCAGGCGGTATTAAAAGTATAAATGATGCAAAAGAAATTCTAAATTCAGGTGCCGATAAGATATCTATAAATAGTCCTGCCATACAAAGGCCTAATCTTATTAGAGAACTTGCAGATGAATTTGGAAGTCAGTGTGTTGTCGTAGGTATAGACTCAAAGCATGTGAATGATAGATATATAGTTTATTCTCACACTGGAGATGAAAGTACAATTACTAATACAGAGTTAGAAACAAAAGAATGGATAGATATTATTCAAGAATTGGGAGCTGGTGAGATTGTACTAAATTGCATGAATCAAGATGGTGTAAAGAATGGATACGATATTGAGCAATTAAATTTAATGCTAAGCGACTGTGATGTTCCATTGATTGCATCTGGAGGCGCAGGATGTCAATCGCATTTTAATGAGCTATTTGCTAAAACAAATTCAAGCGGAGCATTAGCTGCAAGTGTATTTCATAAAAATCTAATAAATATAAATGACTTAAAAGAATATTTAAAAAATAAAACAATTAATATCAGGTGTTAAATATGAATATAAATAATATCAAGTGGGACAATAAAGGCCTTATACCAGCAGTAATACAAGACGCCTCCTCTTCAAATGTATTAATGCTTGGATATATGAATAATGAATCTATACACAAAACAATTGATACAAATGAGGTAACTTTTTTTAGTAGATCAAAACAAAGACTTTGGACTAAAGGAGAAACCTCAGGAAATAAGTTACTAGTAAAGTCTATAGAATTAGACTGCGATAGAGATACCTTGTTGATAAAGGCTGAACCGCTAGGACCAACATGTCATAAAGGTAATTATTCATGTTTTGAATCTGAATTTAAAAGCCCTTTAGCAATTATTAATATTCTTGAAAATCTTATAGATAAAAGAAAAGTAGAGACTAATAAAAACTCATATATTAGTTCGTTGCTAAAAAAGGGTGTAAAAGAAATATCAAAAAAGGTAACTGAGGAGGCAGGAGAAACATCAATTGCTGCAGTTACTAATGATGGTAGGATAGTTGAAGAATCAGCTGATTTATTATTTCATTTAATAGTTCTACTTAAATCTCAAGAGCATTCATTAAATGATGTTATGGTTGAGTTGGAAAAAAGAAATACTAATCAATAGATTTAATCTCAATATAGTCTATAAGCATTCTGCCCTTATCTTTATTATCTAGGTTAGTACAGTCTGCATCATGACAATACATTGATCTGTCAGGTGTTCCGCCTGCTGTACCACCAGTTGCCACGTTTATTATCAAATAAAAATTTTCATTAAATGGCCAGTAGTAATTATTAAATACTGATTCATTATTTTTTTCTATTGAAAAGTATGGATCTGTTTGAGTGTCTAAAAAATACTCTATTTTATCTGTATGCCACTTCATAGTTACAGAATGAAACTTATTATAAAAATCAACGTCAGCAGGTACTGATTCAATTTTGTATAGGTTGTTAGCATTTCCCGATGAACCAAAATGAATAGTGGACTGAGTCTCAAATGCTTGATGATTTTGCATATGCTCAACAAGATCATTTTCACCATCATCGGGCCATGTTTTTTGCCCCTCTACAAATCCCTCAGGTAACATCCAGATAGCAGGCCAGTGACCCGAACCTTCTGGATGTTTAAAACAAACAGTTATCTCTGTACCTGGTGACATAATCTTCTTACTAGAAGTCATTATTCTTGCAGAAGTATAGTCCCAGGTATACGAGCAACTTCCATTTGAACAATATGGATCTTCAAATGGTTGAACGTTGTTGAATATTGGTTGAATTTTAAGATAACCATCTTCTATAAATGCATTTTCAGTAGTATTTTTATCTGTATTACAGTTTTTTGAATAACCTTCTCTGCAACTTGTATAGTATTGTGCTTCATTATTACCCCACCCTTGAATAAAATCAGAATCTCCATTAGGGCATCCTGGAGTAGCGCAAAAACCATTTGACTCTTGATAGGTAAAAACTTCATCGCTTAATGTATCAGATATGAAATCTTCTAAAAAATATGAAGAGGAGTCATTGAGCGGAGAAGAACAGTACGAATCTTTATTTTCACTATAAATATTTGTTGAAGAAGTATTTGATTCAGAAACATTGACAGTAACAGTCTTAGAAACTGTATTTTGAGGATTCTCACCGGTGCAAGTAAGAATAAACGAATGAGTTTTAATCTCTGATAGAGTTAAAGACTCAGTTCCTGATTGACTTTTATCCCCACTCCAGTCACCACTACCACTACAGCTAATTGTGTTAGAAGTAGTCCAGGATAAGGTAATAGAATCACCTTCTGAAATTGCAGTTGATGAAGAAGTAAAAGTATCAATTATAGGATTAATAGATATTATTGGATCTGAGCTAGATGAGCCCCCACCACCGCCACCACCACAAGATGAGATTAAAATTAATATAGGAAGGACATAAAAAAACTTATTTTTCATTGTATTTAAATTTAGGAATGCAGTTATATTAATTTTTGATTATAAATTCTTTTGTTAGATCTTTCATTTCCTTTCTAAGAACAAATAATGCAATTAAATTTGGAATGGAGACTAGTGCTACAACTACATAAGCTATATTCCATACAATTGTTGTATCAATCACGGCTGCTAGAATGAAACATAAAACATAAAAATTTCTGTACCAAAAAACTCCTCTTTCACCAAATATATATGCCGTTGATCTATCTCCGTAATAACACCAAGTTATAGCAGTAGAAAAGGCAAATAAAAGCAATGCTATGGCTACTAACTTTCCACCATACTGACCAAAAATACCTTGAGAAAAAGCTTTTGCTGTCAGTTCTGCTGAGCTAACCAATGATTTTCCTTCAAATATAACTGGTTCTTTTATTTTTCCATCAATAACGGTTAAAGATCCTGTATAAAGAATTTTATCAACATTATCCTTTACGAGAATATTCTCAGCAATTGATCTTGAATGAAGTACAGTAATATCAGAGTTTATTAACTGTCCTTCTTGAATTTCTAGCATGCCTGAAAATTCAGAAACATCAGAATCTATAGATTGAACATATCTTGTTAGCTGATTCATGTCATTAGGATAAAGATATGACCCATCATAATTCTCTTCATCGCTATAAGTCCCATCAAGAATAACCATGTCTGTTTTAGAAAAAGTAGTATCAAATTTTTCAGTCCAAACACCACTTGATAAAATGACTAGAGCAGTTACGCTGCAAACTACGATAGTATCAATAAATGGTTCTAATATCGAAACAACACCTTGATCAATTGAAGTGTTCTTGGATGATGCATGAGCAATTGGAGATGAACCTTGCCCAGCTTCATTTGAATAAAGGCCTCTAGCAACACCATATTTTAAACTCATAGCAAAACTTGCACCCAGAAATCCTCCTACTGCAGCTGATCCAGTGAAAACTTGAGCAAAAATAGCATTAAATGATGGAATAATGTTTTGATAATTTTCTATAAGAATAACTAATGCGCCACCAAAATATATTAAACCCATTATTGGTATAATTTTACTTGCAACAGAAGCGATTCTCTTTATTCCTCCGATGATAATTATCCAAAGCAAGACACCTAAAAATAGTCCTGTAAACAATTTAGGCACTGAGAATTCTGTATTCATTACTAGAGCTATATTATTGATTTGAGGCATATTTCCAGAGCCAATAGCAGTAATCATCATTAAAAATGCAAAAAGAATCCCAGCCCATTTCATATTTAATGCATGCTCAATATAGTACATTGGCCCACCCGATATGGAGCCATCTTCAAGTTTAGTTCTATATTTGTGACCCATAGTTACTTCAACAAATTTTGTAGTCATACCAAAAATTGCTGTTATCCACATCCAAAAAATAGCTGCTGGTCCACCTGTCCATATAGCTAAAGCTACACCACCAATATTACCTGTGCCTACAGCACCTGACATTGCTGTAGTAAGTGCCTCAAATGCTGTTGTTTCACCCTCAGCATCGGATTTGGTATTTTTACCAGAAACTAATGTCCATGCTTTACCAAAAAATCTAAATTGAGGAAAGCCTAAGTATATTGTAAAAAATATACCGGTTCCGACAAGTAGAATTGGAAACCACCATGATCCACTTAAATTACTATCTAGAAGTAATAAAAATTCATTAAATTGATTCATAATTATCCTTTATTTTGAGACCAAGCTTCTAGTTCTGTATAACCACCCACATCATTACCGTCAATTTTAATTTGAGGGAATGTTCTAGCAGTAGGAAAAATATCAAAAAATTCTTCTCTAGAAAAATCTTTATCTAACTCCTTGTATGAATATTCATAACCCTCTCTTTCGCACAAAGCCTTTGCTTTATCGCAATATGGACAAAAAGTTTTTCCGTATATTTCAATCATCATGATAATATTCCTTCTATTGTTAATTCATTATAATCAAAAATGTCATTATTTAGTCTTAAAAATAAATCAATTCTTATTACAGGTAGTTCTAAAGGTATTGGTAAATCAATAGCTCATCAGTCTGCACTTATGGGTGCTAATGTCATTATATCATCAAGAAAGATAGACGCCTGCGAAGATGCTGCAAAAGAAATAAATGATGATGTTGGTAAAGAGGTTGCATTTCCTATTGCTTGCAATATTGCAGATGATGATCAACTTAAAAATTTAGTAGATACAACAATGCAAACTTTGGGTGGAATAGACTCTCTAATTTGTAATGCTGCTACAAACACATTTATGGGCTCAATGCTTGATATGGATATAGAGCAATTTGATAAAGTAATGCATAACAATATTAGATCTAATCAACTCCTATGCAATTTATGTTTGCCGCATATGATTGAAAAAAAAGACGGTACGATAATTATCATATCAAGTATTGCAGCAATCAAAGGAAGTGCATTTCTTGGCGCATATAATATAAGTAAAGCAGCTGACGTTATGATTGTAAAAAATATTGCAGCAGAATTTGGACATAAAAATATAAGAGCAAACTCTATAGCTCCAGGATTAATAAAGACTGATTTTGCAAAAGGCTTATGGGAAAATCCAGATATATTGAATACAGTGCTCCAATCAAATCCTATGAAAAGAATTGGTGAGGCGGATGAGATTGCAGGTGCGGCAATTATGCTTTCATCAAATGCAGGAAGTTATATAAATGGACAAACAATAGTTATAGATGGCGGAACAACTATTGTTTAATAGATAACTTAAGCTCACTAAAAAAATAGTTCAAAACATGGGTTTCATTAATAGATGTAACATCAAATAAGTCATCCCTTAAATTATTTATATCGCTTATTAGATTTGAAATTTTTAGTTTATTAAAACTCTTTGAGTTAAATACTTTATAAATACCGCTAAGATCTTGTTCAAGAATCCTTGCTTTAAGTAAAATTTTATAAAATTCTACAAAATAATTCATTTTTGAAATAAAACTTATATCAATCTCATTTAATAATTTTATTGCTTGATTTTGATCTATTTTTTGGGAAATAAAGTCAATCAATATAGAAATAAATTCTTTATAACAATTTTGGTTATCGCTTTGAATATCATCCAATATTGAAAAAGGTGTAGCAAAGCTTGGGAAATCTAATGATGAATAATCACTAATCCCATTATTTAATAGCCAATTATCAATTTTACTGGAAGAAAGAAATGGAATATTGATGACTTGGCACCTGCTATAAATTGTTTGATTTAAAGCTTTAGACCTACTAGTTGTCATAATGATATAAGAAAAAGGTGCTGGCTCTTCCAATGATTTGAGTAAAGCATTTTGAGCAATATTATTCATAGTATCTGCATTAATCATGCAAACTACTTTATTTTTTGATATAGATGGAGTTAAAGTCAAGAAAGACACCACATCATTAAAGCCCTTCTCCTCATCCCAATTTTTAGAATCCTTTTTTTGTCGCCTGATGTCTTTAAGCAAGTATTTGTCTTTATCCAAAAAATATAGATCAGGATGATTATTTTTATCTACTAGATTTTGATGATTAGTATTTAGATTCTCTTGAAAATTAGAAATTATTTTCTCAGATATCTTTTTTGCAAGTAAATTCTTACCGACACCCTTTGGACCGTTAATGATAATTCCATGCGGAAGATTGTTAAAATTTATTGAATTAAATTCTTTAACCAACCAGTCGCACTTGTCAAAGATCATAAATATTTTTTTGTGATAGTGATAATTTCTTTATGTAAATCATCTATTGGCTTTTGAGCATCAAGAACTTTAATTCTATTATTATTTTTACTTAAATCTAAATAACCTTGCCTTACATTTTCAAAGAAGATATTGCCAGATGATTCTATTCTATCCTTAATATCATTAGTTTTTCTTCTGAAACCCTCATCAACTGTGATGTCTAGTAAAAATGTAATATCTGGAATTGGACATTTAGTAAATTCTATAAGATTTTCAATTAGTGCTAATGAAAGGCCTCTCCCGTAGCCCTGGTATGCAGATGATGCATCATAAAATCTATCGAATAAAATAAAATCATTTGTGGAGTTAATAATTTTTTCTTTTATAAGTTGCGCTCGTGCAGAGAACATTAATAAAAGCTCAGCTTCAGAGGATAGCTCGTCATTTGAATTCAAAAGAATATCACGTATTTTTTCACCAACAATTGTTGATCCAGGCTCTCTTAATACTTCAGTTGAGAAACCATTTTTTTTGAGATAGGCATCTAACATCTTTATTTGCGTTGATTTACCAACACCTTCAATGCCCTCGAAACTAATTATCTTCATTTATTTAAACCTATCTTGATAATCATTTGTTTATGTTCTTCATATGTTTTAGAAAAATAATGAGAGTTTGGCGAATCAGCAACAAAAAATAAATAATCGCCCGGAACGCTTGTTATTGCTGCTTCAAGTGAAGATTCAGAAACTATAGAAATTGGTGTAGGGGGCAAACCTTTAATCATATAAGTATTGTAACTATTATTTTTATCAAGAATATCAGATTTTTTAATATCTCCATCGAAATCTGGCAATAACCCATAAATAATTGTTGGGTCAGCTTGAAGCTTCATACCAAGACTGATTCTTTTTAAAAAAACACTTGCTATATCTTTTTTTTCAAGATGATTGCCAGCTTCTTTTTCTATGATAGAGGCTAGTATTAAAGCTTCATATTTATTTCTTAACATGTTTAATTCAGGCTTTTTATTCCATAGTTTTGTTAGCTTTAAATCAAGACTTTGATGACTAATCTTAAGAATCTCAGATGCTTTCATACCCTTTTTATAAAAATAAGTATCTGGAAAAACAACACCCTCATTGAAAGGATAATCAATCATCAAGCAACCAAGACTTTTGCAATCGTTTATAAGGTAACTTTTTTCAATAGCTTCATTAAGATCATATATATTCATTCCCTCGGTAATAGTAATGGAACGAGTGTAAGTATTTCCTTTATTAAAAGAATTTATTGCATTAGCAATACTCATTTCTGAAATATCATATTCACCAACTTGAAATGCATTGATCTCATTTATATTTGCATAAATTCTAAAAAATAATTTATTGAGTAGGTTATCAGAAGCTAATTTTGAAATTACATGATACATACTGTCGCCTGGAATAATATCGATAAAAGACTCAGATATTTTTGAATTAAAAAATGCTTTATACGGACCCACAAAAGAGGCAGTAAAAATTAAAATTATAAATATAGTCCTGATTAGTATCATTTATCTATTTATATCCCATAAAAAAACGAGATTCCATCTTAAAACGGAATCTCGTTAAAATTATTCAGTATATGTACAGTTTATATATAGTTTACTAGTAACTATATTAAGAACTCTTTTTATGAATTGGAATTAATGTAATCCACTGCTTCATTAACAGTCGAGATTTTTTCAGCATCTTCGTCTGCAATTTCTAGATCGAATTCTTCCTCTAAAGCCATAACTAATTCAACCGTATCTAAAGAATCAGCACCAAGGTCATCTACAAATGATGAGTCACTCTGAATTTCATCAACAGACTTTCCTAGCTGATCACTAACGATTTTTTTAACTCTATCTTCAATACTCATACTTACTCCAAAGTAAAAAACAGCATTTTACATCTATTCATAAAAAGATGCACATTTATTTAAAGGAAGGTTTTTAATACATAAATAAGCCGCCATCAACAGAAATGGTCTGACCTGTAATATATGAAGATTCATCACTTGCTAAAAAGATAGCTAGTTCAGCGATATCATTAACAGAGCCGAGTCTTTTTAAAGGGATATCTTGTGTTAATTTTTCCTTAGCATTTTCATCGAGATATGATGTCATATCGGTCTCAATAAAACCTGGAGCTATTGAATTTACAGTGATTCCTCTAGAGCCAACCTCTTTTGCTAAAGATTTAGTAAAGCCGCTAAGCCCTGCTTTTGCTGACGAATAATTAACCTGACCTGGGTTTCCCATTAAACCTGAAACTGATGAGATGTTTATAATCCTTCCGTATCTACTTTTAATCATGCCTTTAATAAGAGCTTTAGTTAGATTGAAGGTACCGGTTAAATTAGTAGCGATAACATTATCCCAATCTTCGTCTTTCATTCTTAAAAACAATTGATCGGAGGTAATACCAGCATTATTTATTAAAATTGATGGTGTTAAATTATTTTCTTTTAGATAATGCATACACTCGTTAATAGAATCTCTGTTTGTGATATCTAAGGAAAACGGAATTAAATTTGTATTATCTGAATCAAATGTAAAATTATTTCTTGATGTTCCGATA
>Ga0206677_10001763_pt1 | contig 19802 bp, 22 predicted proteins | sample M130m12015metaG_FD_155475 | JGI IMG/M metagenome (GOLD analysis project Ga0206677, IMG submission 155475) | Ammonia-oxidizing marine archaeal communities from Monterey Bay, California, United States - M1 30m 12015 | ecosystem: Environmental > Aquatic > Marine > Intertidal zone | place: USA...
AGGCGGAGACGTATTTATAGATGGAAATAAAGCAGGAAATGCAATGTTATTGTCGTCATATAAATCTTCATAACTATTTATATATAAACAATTAATAATTTAAATCATGGGAATTAAAAAAACACAACTAGCGTCAACTTTAGGTTTAGGAGGAGAAACTCCAGCATTTAGAGCAGGAGCTGATAAGTTAAATGATATCAACTACGATGTTCAAAACAAAATCGATATCAATAACTCTGAGCTTAACACTCAATCAGACGACCTTATTGGTTCAAAATACAATAAGAAAACTCCTTATACAAACCCAGAGGCATAATAAATGGGTTTAATCGATCTAACAACTAGGTTTAAGGGTCTAAAACATAGTAACTCTGGAACTAGGAATCTATTGGTATCTAAAGATATCAACGACCCGCCTAAAACGGGTGGTATTTCTATGCAAATAAATCATCGAATAGATGATCTTGCTAGACATACTAAATTGTTAGCTCGTAAACCAGGTCTTAAATTTCTAGGTAATCAAGCTTTATTGGCACAGACGAATATTGTGCAGACAATGAAGCAAGCTAAAAGAGATGGTGAGGTAAAAAAAGTTGTAAAAGAACATCTAATAAAAACAGCCGCTAATACAGTTGGTGCTACCTTATCTATATTAGCTCAAATACCTGTTAACGGAACTGGAACGCATTTAATTAGAGGACTAGGAGGAAACAGTTACCTTAAACCAGCATCTCCTGATAATAGAAGTGGAATAGGAGGAGCGATTAATAGTGCTATATCATCTGTTGCAAGCGCAGCAGGAGGTACAGGTAATACTGTTAATGCAGCTAGAAACTCTTTAAATGGTGAACAAACCATTGTTGATAGATTAGCAACCGATTTCGCTAAAGATTACGAAGGAGGAATTCAAGGTAGTGAGCAAGTATCTGGAAAATTAGAAAACAGGCAATTAGGAGAAAAAAGAGATGAAACAAAATCTGCATTAAATAGAGTAAGAGAAGAATTTAATAATCCTGGTAAAGATGACTGGAGCTACTTAGGTGATCCTAAAGATGATGATCCTGTCAAAAGCAAGACTAAAGAGCGTACATCAACAGTTCTTCAAGGCGGTAAGATCTCAATTGATAGAGATAGCACTAAGCATTACTTTATAGATGAAAATGGAAAAGGATCTGCTAGACACTCGAGTGGTAGTCCAATAAAAACAGCAGCAGGCGGTAACAAAGGATTTGTTGCTTTTCCTGATACAGAAATTGGTCAATTAAACGTAAAAGAAGCTAGGGTTAATAATGAAGTAAATCAGAGAGATAAAACTAAAAGAATTAAAAGAAGTAGTGCTGCATTAATAGAAAATTACGATACCTATTTAGATGAAATTACAGTTACAGGTAATAAATCTACAGATGGTCATAGAGATAGAAGAGAAGAAGGCTTACAAGATAAAGCAGATCCAGTATTAGCAGCATCAACAACTGCTACTATATTAGGTACAGATGCAGAAGATATTATACCTTTTGAGTTTAATACTTTTTACCCTGGTAATACAGACGGTAAATATTTAGCGTTTAGAGCTTTTTTAACTGACTTTAGTGATAATTTTTCAGGAGACTGGGCGGGTACTAAGTATGTAGGTAGAGGAGAAGAGTTATATAACTACCAAGGATTTAAAAGAGATATATCTTTTAGTTTTAAAGTTGCAGCATTTTCCAAAGCAGATATGCAGCCGTTATATAATAAGTTAAATCTACTAGTAGGTTCAACAGCACCAACATACCGTAATGGAAACTTTATGATGGGAACGTTAACTAAAGTAACTATAGGAGATTATTTAGTTCAAACATCTGGATTTATTTCAAGTGTTGGATTAAGTTGGGATTCTAATATTCCATGGGAAATGGAAACTGAAGGAGAAAGATTACCACATGCATTAGATGTAAGTATATCGTTTACTCCAATACATGATTTTATTCCAACAGCAAACAGTACATTTATAGGATAATATGCCTCAAAGATATAAAAAAATACAAGATTTAAGAACCGAAAGCGGTAGAAGATATAAAAGCAATGCTATATATCCATCAATACCAGCTACTGCTGACGATACTTATATTATTACAACAGGAGGAGATCGTTACGACGCTCTTGCTCAACAGTTTTATAATGATCAAACGTTATGGTGGGTTATAGCTATGTCTAATAACTCTAAAAAAGACGGACTTATTGTAGAACCCGGTGTTCAACTTAGAATACCAGCTGACGGCGAAGGCGCTAGAGCATTATTTGAACAGTTAAATGAAGAAAGGTAATGGCAGAGAAATTAGGTTCATCAATATCACTAGATCTCTCTAACCAAATAAAAGCACGAGAAGCTAAATTTGGAGCAGCTACTAGAGACAAAGCTACCTTAGAGTATCTTAACTCAAATTCAGCATGGGTTAAATTACGTTCAAGTGTAAACATAATAGGTGGTGATGTTGCAAAAAAATTAAGAGGTTACGGAGGAAAAAAAGACACAACACCCGGCTCATCAGCAATAGCAGAATCATTAATATTAGCAGGCGGTACTCTACAAGGTACTGAAGATAATGTTAATAGAAAAGGATCAACAGGACGTTCAGGTATTTCTTTTACTTCTTCTACAGCAGGAGGATCAGGAGCATATCATAATTCTTCTATGGGTTTCAAACCTATGCCCGGTATAACGGATGTAACTTCTAAATCAAAAGGAACATTTGGTACCCTAAGAGAAGCAGAAGTTAAATTTAAAGTATGGTCTAAAGATGATTTAGATGATATAGAAAGGATTTATTTTAGAGTAGGTTATAGTGTACTCTTAGAATATGGACATTCAGTATACGTTGATAACTCAGGTAATATAAAAACCTTCACAGATGCTAATACTGTAAATGCAAATATGTGGTTTAGTCAACAAGGTAGTCCTAAGGCTATCGATATGGGTATAGAATACAATAGAAACCAGACTAACGGTAACTACGAAGGTATATTTGGCTTTATTAAGAACTTTAACTGGTCATTAAAATCAGACGGGAGTTACGATTGCTCAATTTCTGTAATATCTAAAGGCGTTATATTAGAAGGTTTAAAAGAAAGTAAACCGACTGATCATTTAACTGAAGACGAGCAGAAAAAAAGAGACAAAGAACAGGGAGAAAAAAATAAACAGGATAATAAAAGTAATTTCCATACAATTATGAATGGGTTAGAACAGCAAAAAGGATTCTTTGGTAGAATCAAAGCTTTTCTTACCGATTCTAATTTAGGATCTATGGGGACTTTATTGGAGGATAAAGACGTTTACGGAATGGATGTTAGTGTTGGAAGCGGAGAAAATTGGTTTACTAAACTTTTTAATGATAATATATTCTGTGTGTACTTACCGCTATCGTTCGTACTAGATGCTCTTAATCAGTTTGAATTACCAAAAAATCATAAAGGAGAAATTGTATGTGGATTTGATATTCACACTGATGAAGAATTTACCACATTCCCAGGGCACTACTCTAATAATCCTTTAGTAGCTCTACCCCCAAAACCTCCAGCAGGAGATTTTTCGTTTGCACAAATAGAAAGAGAAGAAGTACATAGTAAATATTCTGGGGCATATAAACCAAAAAGGATATTAGATATTATGGTTACTTCTCATTTTATTAAGTCTCAATTAGAAACTATACAAAACTCAACAGCAGAAACAAGTCAAAGTTTATTTGATTTTGTAAAAAGAGTATTAAGTTCTATAAATTCTACATTCGGGGATATAAACAGTCTAGATATACTGTATGATGAAACTGATAATATGTACAGAGTAGTAGATAGAACCATGCCTAGCGTAAGCACTAAACCACATCGTATAACAGTTAACGGACTTTCCACAACTGTTTTAGATATTAGTGTTACGTCTAAAATAAGCTCTGATATGGCTTCTATGGTTTCTATAGCAGCTCAAGGTAATACCGGTACCTATAGCGATAATTTAGATAACTTACTTAAGTGGAATGCAGGATGTGTTGATAGAATGTATTTATCAAAACAGGTAACTAAAAAAGAAGATCCACCAGCAAAGCAAGATGAAAAGAAAAAACCTTTCAAAGAAAGATTTGAAGATGCATGGAAGAACTTTAATGACTCAGAGGTAATAGATCCTGAGAAGTTTAATGAAATGCGACCTGAATCAAAATCTGATATAGCTAAAAAAATGACCCTTGATAGAGTAAAAAGTAATAAACCTGCAGGACTTCCGGTTCCTATTGAATTATCTCTTACATTAAAAGGGTGCTCTCTATTTAAGATAGGATCAGTATTTCAACTTAACACTTCTATATTACCAGATAAGTATAAGGATTTTGGTTTTATTATAACCGGTACAGACCATTCAATTGGGACAGATAACCAATGGACGACTCAAGTATCATGTAAAATGTACACAGTATAATGTATATACCTAAACATAAATTAATCGTAGGAGGAAAAGTCCCTGGCAAACTAGTGGATATAAAGACCGGTAGACAATATTTAGGTAAGCAAGTAAGAGATCACAAAGGTAATTACTATAAAGGTACAGAGGTAACAAGTAACTCTGAAAAGTTAAAGCTTGTTAAAGATATAAAGGAACTAGAAAAAGCAACTGGACTCCGTACAGTTTATGTTACTCCAACACCTGCAGAGTATACTAAAGGAGAATTTATAAGGTATTTTATTATGGATTCAAGATCTAGAAGAATTGTTGAAACTGACAAAAAAGCATATCTAGCAGAAAAAAAAGACAGTAAGAGATATAGAAAAGTAATGAAATTAATTTGGTACATAAAAGGTAATCCTGAAGACCAAGTAATAAACGGATATGTCTACCCAGGAGTTAAAACTAAAAATGCTGATGTAGCTAAAAAAGCAGATAAAGTTTTACCTGGAATCTCTTCTCAAGTTTTGAGCAATACAGCTCAATTCGTTAAAATGTAGTAAATATTTGCTCGTTCGAGTTTATTTACTTATATTAATAAAAAAGGTTACATAAGTGTTTTATATAGTTGAGCAAGAAGACAAATTACAGAACTTAGAGAAGCTAATTAAATTAGGAGTATTTGTGGATGTTATTTCATCTAACGATTACTATCACCCTAAACTTACTTCTACGGTAGCGGTTTATATTAGATTAATAGATTCCCACCACGGATATATTATTCCTATAAATCATGACGAAGGAATTAATGTAGATAAAAACCGTGTATACAAGCTTCTTTCTTCTGCAAGTAAACTATATACATTAGATAAGAAGAACTTGCTCTATCACTTTAATCTACAGGATGCCATAGACATATCGTTGTTATATTCAATGACAAATTATGAAAGACTAGAGTATTCTAGAGAATTACCTACTACTAATTACTTTTACAATAAATTTACTGACTTTAAAAACATTAATCAGTTAATTCCTCTACCTAAGTTGTATGAATCTAGTGAAAAAGTATATAATAAAATACAAGACGTAATAAAATTATCATTACCTTCTGGTTTTGATTTCTATAATAAAATTGCTACAAATGTATTCTATTTACTAGAACAATCAGGACTAGGAGTTTATTACGAAGAATATAAAGATTTATTTAAACCAAGAAATCCACTGTATAATACTGTGGATAATAAAGTACTAACTTCATACAATTTATACAATGCAACTTCTAGACCTACTAATGCTTTTAATTCTGTTAACTTCGCTGCTATTCCTAAGAGCCCACAACACCGGAAGTGCTTCCATCCAACCAATAACTATTTTGTTGAGTTCGATTTCGATGGTTATCACCTTAGGTTACTTTCTGAGCAAATTAACTATAAACTAACACCAGACTCTGCTCATAAACAACTAGCTAAGCATTATTTCGGCACTGAAGATATTACTGAAGAACAGTATCTTGATGCTAAACAAATTAATTTTCAAGCTATATACGGTAAGATACCTGAAGAACATAAAGAATTAGACATTTTCAAAGGCATTCAGAATTATATAGATAATATGTGGAGCAATTTTAATAGTGACGGTTATGTAGAAAATCCTCAATCAGGTAAACATTTTACAAAGCAGTTAAAAGAGATGCACCCAGCCAAGCTTATGAACTATATGATGCAGTCGTTGGAAACATCAAATAATATTCTTATATTAAAAGAAGTACTTAGGTACCTACAAGGGAAGAAAACAAAGGTTGTACTCTATACCTACGACGCCCTCCTTTTTGATTATTCAAAAGAAGATGGTAAAGAAACATTAGAGAAACTACAAGAGATCTTAGAAACAGGTAAAAAATACCCAGTGAAATTTAAATTTTCAAAAGACCTCAGTTTATAGAACAGAAAGATATTTATATGAAAGATGCAAGTGTTATAGAAAGGGAGTTCGATTACGATATCGATCCAATATATTTAAATGAAGATATGAGTAACAAACTGTTTTGTACTTTTGCCACAGAGGATTCACTGGACGACATATTAGGCACTATTCAAGAAAGGTACAATATAATATACAATAAAATTTTTGTTTTATATTCCAAGTCACAAGATGAGTATATATGTACTTATAATGTAGATTTTGGCAATGTAGGACAGTTTCTAGAGAACACTATTCTCGTACATAGAAAAAAAGAATCTAATACCTTATATACAATCAATGCTCTAAACACCTTAATTAAAGAGCTAAACGGAGGTCAGCTAGACACATCCTACAGAGTAAACTGGCCAGACTATAGAAATTGTATTCTTCTTACCAAAGGTCCGGAATTAAAAAGAGTAAATACCAAACTTTATAAGATACTAGAGTTGGATAATTGATAAATTATTCTTATATTATAGTATTAACGTTAAATTAAAATTAGTTATATGAATTTAGATGCTATTAAAGCGAAACTCGGCGAGTTGAATAACAACGGTCAGACTCAAGAAAAAACTGACTATTCAAAGATTTTTTGGAAACCTGAATTAGGAAAGCAAACTTTAAGAATTGTACCTTCTGCGTATGATCCAACATTCCCATTTAAGGAATTAAAGTTTCATTACGGTATTGGAAAGTATCCTATGGTTGCTTTATCAAACTTTGGTAAACAAGATCCTATTGAAGAATTTGTTAAAGAACTGAGAAAGACTAATGACAAAGATAATTGGTCACTTTCAGGTAAGATTAATCCTAAAACTAGAATCTTTGCTCCTGTTGTAGTAAGAGGAGAAGAAGATAAAGGTGTAAGATTATGGGGATTCGGTATTACTATCTATAAAGCATTATTGGCTTTAGCTGAAGATGAAGATGTAGGTGACTATACTGATGTAATAAACGGATGGGATTTAGTAGTAGAACAACAACAAGGTAACCCTTACCCTACTACTACTGTTAGAATTAAACCTAAACAAACTGCGTTATCAGATAATAACGATCAAGTTGATACATGGTTAAAGACTCAACCAAACCCTACTGAAGTACATACCCAGTACGATTACGACTTCATTAAGAAGCAACTACAGAATTACCTAAACCCAGGTTCAGAAGAAAATTCTACTCCTCCAGCAGGAGCAGAACCTACTGCACCAGCAAAGACTGACTTTACATTAGAGACAGCAACTACAGGTAATCAATCCACAGTAAGCAAGTTTGATGACTTGTTTAATGAGTAATTAAACAGGCCGCTTCGGCGGCCTTTTTTTTTGTTCTATGGCCAATAAATCCGACTACATCTGTACAGCACCTTTTAGGTATACTGAAGTTCACGACAAAGACCAGTGGTTATGTTGTCCTTCATGGCTACCTATAGACATAGAACAAGGCTTAGGGATTAAAGGTAATTTTAGATCCAATAGAGCAGAAGAAGTAAGGGATTCGATATTAGATGGTTCATACTCTAAATGTGATGAACTACAATGTCCGTATCTAGCAGAATTAAAAAATAATAAAATATCACCAAGGTTTATACCTAAGACAGATAAAAATATTAAGTTATTAAAAAGTGAACCCGGACCCCATACGGTAAATTTTGCATTTGATAGAAGTTGTAATTATGCATGTCCTACTTGTAGGTTAGACTTTATTATGTATAAAGGTGAAGATAGGAAACTAGTAGAAAAGAAGTTAAAAGAAGTAAACGAAGAGTTAGCTCCATTTGTAAAGAGATTATACCTAAGCGGATCAGCCGATCCATTCTTTAGTAACTCTTTCAGAAAGTTTATGATTAATTTACCTGCTGATAAATATAAAAAGTTAGAAAGTATGCACCTACATACTAACGGTAGCTTATGGACTAAAGAATTATGGGATAAAATGAAAAGTATTCATAAGTTTGTCAATTCCTGCGAAATTTCTATAGATGCTGCTACTAAACATACTTATGAGAATGAAACACGTGTAGGAGGTAAATGGGATATAATTTTAGAACGATTAAACTTTATCACTCAAATACCTACAATTAATTGGTATTGTTTTTCTTTTGTTACTCAAGATAGTAATTTTAGAGAGATGGAGGATTATTATAAGTTAATTAAGACTTATTTTGATAAAAGAAAAACTCCTACTAAATGGGAAGTAAAATTCAATCGAGTTATAAACTGGGGGACTTATGATGACGATAGTTTTAAAAACAAAGAAGTATTTAAAAAAGAACACCCCCTATTTAAGGAATTTATGGAAAACTTAACTAAGGTAAAAGACTTACCTAATGTTGTACATAATTTTCATGAGTTATATGAGACTAAAAATACACTAATTTAGTTGTATATGAATAAAATTAACACTATATTATAATATAAAGCAAAACAGTTATATGGCAAAGAAAAAAGAAGAGACTCTAAAGAAAGCATCAGCAGCAGTCAAAAAGAATTTTAACTTAGGAAACTTTAAGAAGAAAAAAGGTTTCGCTAACGCATCAGTTAAGTTTAAAGAACAAGGTTGGATACCTTTATCTAAAGCATTTCAAGATATTACATCATTACCGGGTATACCAACAGGTCACATTACCTTATTAAGAGGTCATAGTGATACAGGTAAGACTACTGCATTACTAGAAGCAGCAGTTAATGCTCAAAAGCAAGGAGTTCTACCTGTGTTTATTATTTCAGAGATGAAATGGTCATGGGAACATGCTAGAGAAATGGGCTTAGAATTTGAAGAAGTAAAAGATGAGAACGGAGTAGTTACTGATTACGAAGGATTCTTTTTATATGCGGATAGAGGTACATTGAACACAATAGAAGAAGTAGCTGTACATATGGCTGACTTAATAGACGAACAGACAAAAGGTAACTTACCTTATGATATGTGTTTCTTCTGGGATTCAATTGGATCTATACCTTGTGATCTATCAGTACGTTCTAATAAGAATAATAATGAATGGAATGCAGGAGCAATGTCTACTCAATTTGGTAATAATCTTAATCAAAAGATTCTATTATCTAGAAAAGAAAACTCTCCCTATACTAATACATTAGTAGCTATTAATAAAGTATGGACTATGAAACCTGAGCATCCAATGGGTCAACCTAAGTTACAGAATAAAGGAGGAATGTCTATGTGGTACGATGCTACATTAGTTGTTACTTTCGGTAATATTACTAATCCAGGTACATCAAAGATTAAAGCTATTAAGGACGGTCTTCAAGTAGAATTCGCTAAAAGAACTAATATTCAGATAGAAAAGAATCACATTGGAGGAGTACAGTCTAGAGGCAGAGTAGTAATGACTTCACATGGTTTTATAGAAGATGATAAAAAAGCAATCGACAAGTATAGAGACGCTCATAAAGACCACTGGTTAAAACTTGTAGGGTCAATAGATTTCGATTTGATAGAAGAAGGCGATTTAGAAGAGGAAAGAATTACTCCAAGTTTATTAACTTAATGAGTGGTAAGCCCATAAGAAGAGAACAGGCAGATAGAATTCACTATTTACATGTAGAAATATCTACTCTCTGTAATGCTGCATGCCCCTGTTGCCCAAGATTTGAAACTAATACACCTTTAACTCCCAGTAGTTTAACATTGGGGTATATAGATATTAAAACATTTAAAGAGTGGTTTCCAGTTTCTATAATGAAAAGGGTGAAGTACCTAAACTTCTGTGGAAATCATGGAGATCCTGCTACTAATCCAGATCTTCCAGAGATATTAGAATACTGTGGTCAATTTGAAAATATTTTTAAGATAGAATTCCACACAAATGGAGGGATGAAAAACCCTGCTTTCTGGAAAAAAGTAGCAACCGCAGCAAACAATTCTAAAACTACAGAAGTTAGAGCTGTATTTAGTGTAGATGGGTTAAAAGATACTAATCATATATACCGCAGAAACGTTAAGTGGGATAAGTTGATTAAAAATATTGAAGCATATCAATCTACTCTTACGAGAAAAGAAAACACAGTACTGGAATTTTTGGTATTTAAACATAATGAACATCAAATAGATGAAGCAAAAATCTTCTTTGCTGGTTTAAACCTTCAACCTATTTTTAAGGCTCCTATAAATTTAGATGACGGAGAAAATATTACCCCAGTACCAGTCCAGAATAATGAAGGTGGTATACAGTATTGGATTTATCCAACTGATGTATCGGATTACAAGCCTTCGTATATTAAAGATAATGCTAAGGTAATAAAAGAATCAATAGAACCTTTTGGCGAAGGCTCTAAAGACGGTGGATTTACAGATCTGGACCGTGAAACAATAAAAATTGCTGATAATACTAAAATAATACCTAGATGTAATCAAAACGATTTATACGTAGAGGTAGATGGTTTTGTACATCAATGTTGCTTTGTAGCAGTAGCGTTTTATAGAGAAAGAGCTGAGTATTTAGCAGGTAATTACGTACCTGTAGCATCAAGGCAATTGCTAGGTAGTATGGAAGCTGTAGGATTTGATAAATTTAGTTTAGCTTCTAATACACTAGAAAATATTATTAAAAATAAGGTGTTAAAAAACCTTTATAATGATAGTTGGGAAAATAAAGTCAGTGAAGGGAAAAAAATTACATGCGCACAAAACTGCGGTAAAGTTAACTCCCTTGATACATTATTTCCAGATGAAAATAAAAATAATAAAACTTCATATAGAAGATCAACAAATTTAATATGAAAGATTACGGAGATATATTAAAAAATTTAAAAGAGACCCCACCCCGAGAGTTGAACGACCATATTTTGGTCATAGACGCTATGAATATGTTAATTCGTAGCTTTTCGTTACTCAAGGCGATGAATCCCACTGGCACCCATATAGGAGGCTTAGTGGGCTTTCTTCGCTCTTTAGGGTATGTAACTAGGATATTTGATCCAACTAGAGTGATAGTAGTGTGGGACGGTAAAGGAGGATCAGGTAACAGGCAGAATATAGACCCTAACTATAAAGCACAACGTGCTTCATCTAGAATAACTCATTGGGGATTATATGATACTAGAGAAGAAGAACAGGAAGCTTTAATTAATCAACTACTTAGAACTAAAGATTATCTAGAGTGTCTACCTTTGCAGCAAATAGTAATGGAAAAATTAGAAGCTGATGATATAATGGCTTGGATTGCTAAAAAAGCTTCCGCCTCTAATGTTAAGAAATGCACTATCGTCTCATCAGATAAAGACTTTTTACAGTTAGTAGACGATACTGTTGAGGTATATGCACCTGTTAAAAAGAAAACTTTTACAAAAGATAATATATTTGATGAACTAAAAGTATTACCTGAAAATTATAATATAGTAAAGGCATTAGTTGGAGATAACTCAGATAATTTACAAGGAGTAAAAGGATTAGGTATTAAAACTATTGTATCTGAATTTCCTAAACTATTAAGTGAAGTAACAGATTTAGATTATGTTTACGGTATATGTGAAGCTAAACTAGACGAGAAAAAAAGTAAAAAGATATTTCCTAAAATTATTACTCAATGGGATAGAGTCGAAACTAACTTTAAGTTGATGGATTTACACCAAACAGCTTTAGATGATAAAGAAAAAGAATATGTTAATGCAATAATTAACGCACCAATACCGGATCTGCAGACAGGAGTATTTTTAAGTCTACTAGATCAAGATAAAATTGAAGGAGTAACAAAGAATACAGAAGGTTGGTTAGAAAACTTTCGACATTTAACAGCTGTATCATGAGTGGAGAAGAAATTATAGAAAGATTAAAAGTAATAAGAAAAGATGTTTCAAATGTAAACTTACCCGAAGCAATGAAAGGTATAGATTATTTAGTAGATGACATTTTTATGTATAAAAATAATAGTTTATGATAAAAGGAGTAATAGCAGGAAATTTTGACGTACTACACCCAGGGTATATTGCGATGTTTAAAGAAATGAAGGAAAACTGTGACTGTTTAATTATTCTCTTACATACTGATCCTTCAATAGAGAGACCTCATAAACTTAAACCTATACTTTCACCCGATGAAAGAAAAGAAATGTTAGAAAGCATTAAGTACGTAGATGATGTTATCAGATATACGTATGAAGAACAGTTACTAGATTTATTAAAATTAGGAGAATTCGATTTGAGGTTCTTAGGTGATGATTATATTAATAAACCTTTTACTGGAGATAATCTTAAAATACCTATTCATTATATGAATAGAGACCATGGATGGTCAACAACTAAGTTTAAACAATTAATCGCAGAAAGTTATGAAAAAAGCAATAATAGTTAGCGGGTACTTTAATCCGCTGCACAAAGGTCATCTTGAGTTATTTGAAAAAGCAAAAGAAGCTGGTGATGCTTTAATTGTAATTGTAAATAATGATCACCAGAGAGAATTAAAAGGATCTAAATTTTTTCAAGATGAAGAAGAACGAATTGCTATTATTAGAGCTCTAACTATTGTAGATATGGCTTGGATTTCTGTAGATAAAGATAGCACACAAGTAGAAAGTTTAAAACTAATGTTTAGTAAGTTTCACGAAACATATAAATTAGCTTTCGCTAATGGTGGAGATCAAAATAATGATACGATTCCAGAAAGAAAAGTGTGTGAACAGTACGGAATAGAATTAATTGACGGATTAGGGAATAAAATACAATCATCTAGTTGGTTATTAGGCAAAAATTAATTATATTAATAGAACATTAAAACGGTTATAGATGACATTAAAAAGACTTCAAGAGTACGGAAAAGGATTTCAACTAAAAGTATTAGGATCGCTCCTTACCGATAAAACATTCTTACTGAATGTTAGAGACGTACTCCACGATCATTACTTCGATGCAGATTCACATAAGTGGATTATCTCAGAAGTATGTAGTTATTTTGATAAGTACCATACCAATATTACAATGGATGTACTTAAAGTAAAGCTACAGAAAGTAGAGAACGAAGTGCTTAAAGTAGCACTTAAGGAAGAATTAAGACACTCTTACGAAGCATCTACAGACGATGTAGCATACGTGCAAGAAGAGTTTAATAAATTCTGCCAGAATCAAGAAATGAAAAACGCAATCCTTAATTCAGCTGACTTATTAAAGGAAAGTGATTTTGATGGTATAAGAAATACTATTGAAAAAGCTATGAAGGCTGGTATGGATAAAAATATTGGACATGAATATAATAAAGATATTGAAACACGTTATCGTGACAACTACCGTCCTACTATTCCTACTCCTTGGCCTGTCTTCAATGATGGTATCCAAGGTGGATTTGGACCTGGTGACTTGGGTATTGTTTTTGGCTCTCCGGGAGGTGGTAAGTCTTGGACTATGGTTGCTATTGCTGCTCATGCTGTTCAGATGGGCTATAAAGTCAATTATTACACTTTGGAACTCGGAGAAGATTATGTGGGTAAAAGGTTCGATTGTTATTTCACTGGTTATACTATCGATGAGATTAACGAACATAGGGAAGAAGTTCAAAAATATGTTGATAACCTCAAAGGTAAACTAATAGTAAAAGAATACCCTCCTAAAGGAGCATCAGTCAATACGATTAAATCACATATTCAGAAATGTACGGATATGGATCATAAACCTGATATTATTATTATTGACTATGTCGATTACTTAAAAGCTCCTTCTAGAGGAAGAAACTCAGAAAGAAAAGATGAAATTGACGATGTATTTATTGCTACAAAAGGATTAGCAAAAGAACTTAAGATCCCTATTTTAACTCCGTCACAAGTAAATAGAATGGGTGCTAGAGATAGCGTCATTGAAGGAGATAAAGCTGCTGGTAGTTACGATAAAATGATGGTAGCAGATATTTGTATATCACTATCCAGACAAAAAGAAGATAAAGTATTAGGAACAGGAAGAGTTCATGTTATGAAAAATAGATACGGTCAAGACGGTATGACATATAATATAAAAATGGATACCAATAACGGTCGTATTGAATTTGAAGGCAAGGCGATGACACATGATGAACTTGAAGATCCTAATGCAGGACCTAAATTCTCTTTAGATAGAGAGACTATGAATAAATTATTTTAAAAATATTAATAAAAATAAAGCATAAAGTGGAATATATAATCTATTTATTAAGGTCTGCTGAGCACTACCTTATGCAGACATTTTTGTCTAACACAACCAACAATATATAAAGATATATGAGTTTATTAAAAGAAAGAGTTGTCTACAAGCCCTTCGAATATCCACAAGCATACGACTACTGGTTAAAGCAACAACAAGCACACTGGTTACACACAGAAGTACCAATGGCACAAGATGTAACTGACTGGAAGTCTAATATGAAAGACCATGAAAAAAACGTTGTGGGACAGATCCTAAAAGGTTTTGCTCAAACAGAAACCGTTGTTAATGATTATTGGTCTACATTAGTAACTAAGTGGTTTAGGAAACCTGAGATTATCATGATGGGGACTACTTTAGGTTCATCTGAAACTATTCATGCTGAAGCATACTCTTTACTTAATGAACAACTCGGTTTAGATAACTTTTCAGAATTCTTAGAAGATGAAGCTACCATGGCTAAGATAGAAGCATTAATGAATGTTAGAGATAATGACGACGGAACAGCTAATTGGCATGAAAGAGCTAAGTCTCTTGCAATTTTTTCTGCATTTACAGAAGGTGTGAACTTATTTAGTTCGTTCGCAGTTTTACTTTCATTTAAGATGAGAAATAAACTTAAAGGTGTTGGACAGATAGTAGAATGGTCTGTTAGAGATGAATCGCTTCACTCTGATGCTGGTTGTTGGTTATTCAGGACGTTAATGAAAGAAGAACCTAAATTTAAAACAAAAAAACTAGTTTCCGAAATAGAAGATGCAGCTCGAATGAGTATGAAATTAGAGTTTGACTTCATAGATAAAGTATTTGAAATGGGAGACCTAGAAAATTTAGGTAGGGAAGAATTAAAAAACTTTATCAAACATAGAATAAATACTAAAATGTCAGACTTAGGTCTCACACCAATCGTACCATCAGAAGATATTGATAAAGGAGCATTAAAAACTATGAAATGGTTTGATGCAGTTATAGCTGGAAAACAACATACTGATTTCTTTGCTAACAGAGTAACAAATTACAGTAAAGGACATTTAGATTGGTCTAACGCATTTTAATATAAAAACATGAGCATAATAGTAGATACTTCCCAGTGGGAAGCAGGTAAGGATTATCCAGAATGGATGAACGAAGTTTCGTTAGCAACTATTTCTAAAGGATATTTACTACCAGATGAAAACCCAAGAAAAGCTTACCGAAGAGTAGCAGATACAATAGCAAGAAGATTAGATCGACCTGATTTAGCGAATAAGTTTTTTCGTTATATGTGGAAAGGTTGGTTGAACTTAGCCTCACCTGTTTTATCGAATACCGGAACCGATAGAGGTTTACCTATATCATGTTTTGGAATCGATACCCCCGACTCTATTAGAGGAATCGGTCTTACTAACGCTGAGTTAATGAGACTGACCTCTTTAGGAGGAGGAGTAGGAATTAGTTTATCAAGAGTTAGAGGCAGAAGTGAGAAAATTGGAGATGGATCTGTCGGTCAATCAGAAGGAGTTGTTCCATGGGCTAAGATATACGATTCTACTATTATAGCTACTAATCAAGGAGCAGTAAGAAGAGGAGCAGCATCTGTTAATCTTGATATTAATCACCCCGATATAGAGGAGTACTTAGAAATACGAAGACCAAAAGGAGACCCGAACAGACAGTGTCTAAACCTTCATCAATGTGTTGTAGTGGATGATAGCTTTATGCAGAAACTTGAGCATAGAGAACCGGAGGCAATGGGATTATGGGTTAAAATACTTAAGTCTAGAGTAGAAACTGGAGAACCTTACATTATGTATAAAGATAATGTTAATAATAACAATCCAGCAGCATACAAAAAAAATAACCTCGAAGTTTCAATGACTAATATTTGTTCTGAGATTACTTTATTTACAGATGAAGAACATTCTTTTATATGCTGTCTATCTTCAGTTAATTTAACTAAGTACGACGAATGGAAAAATACAGATTTAGTAGAGACGGCTATATATTTTCTTGATGGTGTTTTAGAGGAATTTTTAGGTAAAACTTCCGGTAGGGAGTCACTAGCTAGAGCACATAGATCAGCTAAAAAAGGAAGAGCAATTGGTTTAGGAGTTTTAGGATGGCATACTTTATTGCAAAATAAAAAGATACCTTTTAATTCAATAGCAGCAACATCACTCACACATCAGATATTTTCAGATATTAGAAATAAAGCAGAAGGAGCTTCTAGAAAACTTGCTGATGAATATGGAGAACCTGTATGGTGTAGAGGAACTGGTATGAGAAATACACATTTACTCGCTGTAGCCCCGACTGTTTCAAATAGTACTATAGCAGGAGGAGTATCAGCAGGTATTGAACCTGTCCCAGCAAATGTTTATACATTTAATTCAGCTAAAGGTACATTTATTAGGAAAAACCCAGCTTTAGAAAAGTATTTTAATGAAAAAGGTGCTAATACAGAAGAAGTATGGGATCAAATCATGAAAGATAGAGGGTCTATCGCTAATTTACCAGAAGATGTAATGCCAGCCGAAGATAAACCTATATTTTTAACATTTGCAGAAATAAACCAACTACAATTAGTAGAACAAGCAGCAGCAAGACAAAAATACATAGATCAAACGCAGTCATTGAACTTAGCTTTTGATCCAACAGATTCACCTAAGTTTATTAACGAGGTTCACCAAGCTGCATGGAGATTAGGAATCAAAACATTGTATTATTTAAGAACAGATTCAGTTATAAACGGCGATATAGGTAGTAGAACATCTTTAGACTGTTTAAGTTGTGATGGATAGCTATTTATATATATGTCAAAGAGTATAAGATTATATGCAAACACGATTGGTGGAGATATTACTTCAATGTCACTATACCATTCAACAATTGCCGCACCAAATTTAATTGCAGAGGATATTTCACCTGCTACATTATCAGGAGTTGGAGTAACTGTAACAGTCCCAGATGGAGTTAATACCTTTTGGGCTAAAGTAACAGACTCAGGTTCGTGTGCTAATGTTACTTCTAGTTTTTCTAATACTCTTTTTAATCCTAGTAAAAGATACTTTACAGTAGCTAATTCTGGTTCACTTACTAATACTGTTCAGATTAATTCACCAATCGCTGCAGGACCTACAACAAGCTCTGTATCCCAAACAGTAGATTTTGATAATGTTTCTAGTATGATTATACAAGCAAGCTTTGTATATCCAGATTATACTGCTTTTAATGGATGGTACACAGAAGAGACAGGAGGAACTTTAATTTCTACTGACAACCCATTAACAGTTACAAGATTTACCCATACAGCTTCTGATGCATTTTGGGGTAGATTTGAAGGTTTTACAAGAACATATAACCTATCAGCTTCAAAAGCAACAGTAAATGAAGGAGATGATTTGACTATTACCTTAAGCACAACAGGAGTAGACGGAGGAACACCAGTAGGGTATACAATTACAGGTATTTCACAATCAGACTTATCATCCGGCTCTTTGACAGGTAATTTTATAGTTACTAGCCAAGTGGGTACTATAGATCTAACAATAGCAGCAGATGCTACCTCAGAAGGACAGGAGACTTTAACTATTGATTTAGATGATTTTTCTTGCGACCCAGAAACAGTAGTAATTAACGATACTAGTACACAACCAGCAGCAACTTATAGCATTTCAGCTACTACTCCAGTAGATGAAGGAGACACTGTAATTTTTACTCTTACTACAGCTAATGTTGCAAACGGAACGGTACTGCCATTTACTATAACAGGTATAGATAGTAATGATATTACAGGTAACTTAACAGGTAATTTTACCGTCAATGGAAATACAGCTCAAACTATAGTTACATTAGTAGCAGATAATACAACAGAAGGTACTGAAACAATGACATTGGCATTAGACAATGGAGGAGCTACACAAATCGTTAGTATAAATGATACTAGTATTTTAGTAGGAGGAGTAACTATTAATAGCGGTAGTTTAACGATTTCTAACACAACTATTACTGGTTCTTACACTGGAACACTAGCAATTAACTATACTGTAGATACTGCTGATGTTGAGTTAGGGACACCAAGGGTATGGACAGGAGGACAAGTAAAATGTAATGCTGGATTCTTACATAATCCGTTATTTTACGGTATAGACCCAATAGAAATAGCAATGTCTAATATAGGAACAGTATCACCCGGTACATACACCTATACCTCTACTGTAACTTGGTCAGGATATAATGGAATATGTGTACAACATGGACAAACTCCAGGAACAGGTTCTAATCTACAGCAAGAAGCATATTGTGAGATAGTAACTTTAGGTAGCGGTCCAGAAACATGGACACACGTTAATAACACTATAGGATCAGGAAGCGATGTATCTCCAATACCGTTAACTTTTGCTTAGTTAAGTAGGAATCCCGGGTAAAAGTTCTTATATTGTATATATATAAAAAAGTTATAATATGGCATCAGCTAAACAAAGAATTACACAATTAAAAGAATGGTTAGAGTGGAGAAAGAGTACTTCCGGTACTACAGATTCTAAACCTAAAAAGAAGTTTTCTAAAATGGATCACTATAAAAAACAATCAAACAATCAAAGAGGCAATTATGGGCGCAAAAACAGTAATTAAGTTTTATGCTACTTGGTGTGGACCTTGTAAAGCGTACGATACTACTTGGAATAAAGTAAAAGAGGAATTAAGTGATAGGTTTAAATTTATGGAAATAGATGTAGATAAAGACACCTCAGGACTTGCTGCTAAGTATAATATAAGATCGATACCTGCTACTATTGTATTGAATAATAATGATGCTGAGATAACAGCTAATCAAACAGGTGTACTTTCATCTCAAGATTTAAAAAATTTAATTAACAAATAAATAATAAGTTATGCTAAGAAGACCAGATTCAATTCCAGCTACTGATACAGTTATAGAAGATCCTGCAATGGAACCTTTTTTTATAACTAACTCAGCTAGTGGTGGATATACAGTTTATGAGAGAGTAATTAAAGGTGAAAATAATACACCTTATATTAAGACTATATGTTACCCCGGTAACTTTACTTACGCTCTAAAAAAAGTAGCTACAGAGTTACTTAACTCTAACAAAGAGTATAAAAGTGTTAAAACCTATGTAGATACATATAATAATATCACAGACAAGATTACTTCTATGATGAAGTAATTTTAACGTTAGCCTATACGTTTACAATACCTGGCAAATATTAAATTTAAATAAAATGGCAAAAAATGTTGTTGTTAGTCTAAGCGGAGGGATGGACTCCTCTACATTATTACTCAGATGTTTAAAAGAGTATGATCA
>Ga0206677_10001768_pt1 | contig 19784 bp, 19 predicted proteins | sample M130m12015metaG_FD_155475 | JGI IMG/M metagenome (GOLD analysis project Ga0206677, IMG submission 155475) | Ammonia-oxidizing marine archaeal communities from Monterey Bay, California, United States - M1 30m 12015 | ecosystem: Environmental > Aquatic > Marine > Intertidal zone | place: USA...
TTTGCCATCATCTTGCTGGTCGATAGACATTGCTGCTTCTCCTAGAGTAAATCCTGGCTTAAAAGGTTCCGCTTGTAACATTAAATTATCTATCAATTCTCCTGCAAGAACTGATGGAAAACCTGGGATGTCATAAATTGGTTTTTTCGGGTATATTTCAGCACATTGACCACCTGGAACTGGTAATGAATCTATTAAATGGCATTTCAGCTTTAAAAGACCTGCTTCAAATACTGTAAATAAGCCTACAGGACCAGCACCAATAATAAGTATATCTGTTTTAATCATAACCTAAATTTTCTCGCGTGTAAAATTAAAGAATTCGTCTAAATAAATACCATTAGATAGATTCTCCCAGATTTAAAACAAAGGGCTTTCAGGTGTATTGTCTATAATCGAATGAATTTGTTCCATAACCGACTCATTAACGATTTCTAAATCATCCATACTCGATAAATTCTCCTTAAGCTGAGACAAATTTGAAGCTCCAAGAATAACTGTACTCACATCTGGATTTTTTAAACACCAAATCAAACTCATTTTAGGAAGAGACAAACCTATTTTCTTAGCTAGTTGATGAAGCAACCTGACCTTTTCAAGCCTATCTTCAGTCAAGTTTTTTTCCTTCAACCACTCCAATCCATCGGCGCCTAGTCTTGTGCCCTTTGGGAATTTAGATAAGTATTTCTCTGTAAGAACACCACTAGCTAGTGGCGACCAGATAGTAGTGCCTAATCCAACTCCCTTGTACAATTGACCAAACTCTACCTCTACTTTTTTTCTTGCGAACATATTATATTCAGGTTGCTCCACAATGGGTCCAATAAGATGATTTTGCTTAGCGAACATATGGGCTTCCATAATTTCTTGTGCACTCCATTCCGAAGTTCCCCAATACAGGATTTTCCCCTGTGTAATTAAATTATGCATGGACCAAACAGTCTCCTCGATAGGGGTGCTCTTGTCGGGGCGATGGCAAAAATACAAATCTAAATAATCCACCTGCAGTCGATTTAAGGCTTGATGACATGCTTCAAAAACATGCTTTCTATTCAATCCTTTTTGTGTCGGAAGCTGCCCTCCTGAACCAAAAAACACCTTGCTACTTACAATAAAGCTATCTCTAGACCAATTGCTCTTTTTTAAGATATTACCCATTACCAACTCACTTTGGCCACGGGCATATATTTCTGCATTATCGAAAAAATTGACCCCTTCATTATAGGCGTAATGCATAAGCTTCTCTGCAACACCATCTTCAATGAATTTGCCAAAAGTCAGCCATGAGCCCAACGACAATCGACTTACTTTCAGTCCAGACTTTCCAAGATTATTATATTCCATTTTATAATTGCTATAGTTGTTTTTGATTCAAATTAGTGCAAGGCGCGAAGACTTCTTTTTTTTTGTTGGTTTTTAATGATGCCGTTCGCAATAACTGTCATAATAATTAACACCGATCCGATATAAAAGTTTGTTCCCAATTGCTCGTGCTCTTTTAAAATAAAAATAGCAAGTATTATTGTATATACAGGTTCAAGATTTATGCTTAACGAAACTGTAAACGCCCCTAGTTTTTTAACGATATCAATAGTGACTAAAAAAGCAAAGGAAGTGCAAATAATCGCAAGAAACAACAACCATGAAAGGTCAGAGATCGTCATCGAAAACATAGCGGCATCAATTTTACCCGCAAAAGCTAAATAAATTGACAGTCCAACAAAACCCATCGCCAATTCATACATACTTATATGTGTTGATGGAAGATCTTCTACAAATCGCGCATTACTTACCGCAAAAAATGCGGCTAAAAATGCAGAAATGCAACCCGCTAAAACAGCCCAATATTCCTCTGGCGAAAAATCTCCTGAAACAAAATAGATGCCGCCTACAACCACAAGACCTAATAAAAATTCAATCCAAGAAAATTTCTTTTTCATTATGATGGGCTCCAACCAAGCTACATGAAGTGTCGTAGTTGATAAGCACAAGATTCCTAATGATGCTGTAGAAAGCTGTATTGAGGTATAAAAAGTAACCCAATGAGCTGCAACTACAAGACCTACGAAAGACACTTTTATAATATGAGATTTAGGGATACTAAGCTTCTTACCTTTTAAAAGAAGGAATAAAAAAATAACAAAAGAAGCTATTCCTACACGATACCATACAATATACATAGCCTCTAAAGCTATAAGCTTTCCGAGTATACCAGTAAAGCCCCAAAGAAAAATTATACAATGAAGAAGTAAGTGATACTTATATTTTAAAAACAACCTTTATTGCTTTTTAGACCATTCCTTAATGGAATCCTCATTCATCTTCACATAATTCTCATTTCCTGCTTTTGTTGCCGCCGTTATCGAAAGCTTAGCAGCTTCTATGGCCTGCGAATAATTTCCGTTTTTTGCCAAAAGCTCGGCTTGTACTCGAGTCATCCAGTAAGCAGATTCTCCTCGAAGCTCAACTGCCTTATTTATCCAATCCAAGGCTTGTTCAGGATTTAATCCTTCAGTCAAATAATATTTTGCAGATCTGTAATAGTCTGAGGCAGATGGACCAGCCATTACCTTCTCAATATTTTCAACTACTTGCTTTTTAGTTTTTAGTTTAAAGGGATAGACAACCTGCACTTGATCCCACGAAATACCTAATGTAGCAGACGCTGTTCCTATATTCCCAATAGAAATCTCCATAGTTTCTAAAGGTGTATCGAGAAAAATAACCGGCGCTTTTAATCTAAGAGCAACTTTAGATTCGTCCCATATTTCAGGAGTCCCCCAATTCGAAAAATCAGCATAGAAATTAAGCTCCCAACTCTCGATACTCGGCTTTATAAACATAGCATATGTTCCTTCTGGTAGCGTATCTTGTCCAAAATAGATCTCTTCGGAAATTGTAATAGTTGAATTCTTGTTTGCTCCAAAACGCCACATTTTATCATATGGTACAACATTTCCGAATACAACCCTATCTCTTTTTGAAGGTCGAGAGTAAGAAAAGTTAAGTTCAGTAAGCCCTACAGTTTGTTTGAATTCGCAAACCGGACTTAGCTGCGGGGTTTCAACTTGGCTTTTAATATTCGATGTACATACAGCTTGAAAAACAATAATTAATAGGGAAAAGTAAATAGTTTTCATTCGAAATTTGAATTTAGATTTAAATAATATTTATGTGACAAAGGTACGTGCAATCCAATAGATATTAACAATGTAGTATGGTAAAAAAATAAATTATCAAGCTTTCAAGGCCAAGAAATCATCTAATTTACAGCTACACACTAGCCATTATGGAAGAATTAGGAGGAAATCGAGAAGAGTTAGATGATGAATTAGAAAGGTTTATTACGTTACTTAACCAATTGCTGCCACATTATCATGGTCTTTTGAAAAAAGAAACACTCGATAAAGATGAGCGCACAAGGCTTGGAGAAATAGAGCACTATCTGATTGGCGTAAACTCTAAAATCATGGAAATCAAAGGCAAACTTGAACAAGACCTCTTTGGACGATCAATTGATACACTCTACAAATTAAAAGACCTTGCTTATGGAGGGGATCCACATTCAAAATTAAAGCTTGAAAAAATGAGAGATGAAATGGCAGAATCTCTAAAGGCGGGAGACCTTATCAATTTTAATTAACAATACAATCTAGTTTATACTATTTTTGCAGCATGGATTTGGCAAAATATTCAAGAATTCTTGTTATCGGAGGAGGAAGCTGGGCAACTGCACTGATAAAAATATTAAGCCAAAATCAATCACCCCTTGCTTGGTGGATGCGTGATCAGAGTGCCATTGCGCATTTAAAAGAACATTCACACAATCCAAAGTATCTTCAATCTGCAACATTCGATACAAAGCGTATAGAAATATCTGGAGATTTACGACAACTCGTTACAAGCGCTGAAATCATTATAATTGCAGTTCCGTCGGCTTTTGTCCATGAAACATTAAAACACATTCCTAAGGAACTTTTGAGAAATAAAATTGTATTCTCAGCATTAAAAGGTATGATCCCTGAAATGAAGGCAATTCCTGCAAGATACCTGCATAAAACTTTTGAAATTCCCTATGAAAATATTGGAATTATATGCGGGCCATGCCATGCTGAAGAAGTTGCAATGGAAAGACTTTCATATTTGACCGTTGCCTGCTCAAATGTCAATATTGCCCAAATCATGGCTCAAAAACTTTCTTGTCGCTACATTAAAACTTCAATTTCGGACGACCTTTTTGGCACTGAATTCTCAGCAATTCTAAAAAATGTATATGCCTTGGCAACCGGTATATGTGCGGGTATCGGATATGGAGATAATTTTCAGGCTGTACTAATTTCCAACTCCATACGAGAAATTGAAAAATTTATAGATGCGATTCATCCGATTCACAGAGATACGAAAACAAGTGCATACCTAGGAGACCTGCTCGTCACGGCCTATTCAAAATTTTCAAGGAATAGAACGTTTGGCTTCATGATTGGCAAAGGTTACTCTGTAAAGACAGCGCAACTAGAAATGAATATGATTGCGGAAGGCTACTACGCTGTTAAATCTCTGTATGAAATAAAGAAAGAATTTGATGTGGAAATGCCTATTCTTGAGACCGTTTACAGTATCTTGTATGAACGAAAAGCACCAAAAAAAGAATTAAAATCATTGACAGATCAATTGGACTAAACAACCTATGAAAAAGTCGTTACTTGTATTCAAGTTTGGTGGCGCCTCCGTTAAGGATGCCGACGCCATCTCAAATGTTGTTACGATACTTGAACGTTACAATACGCGAAATATTCTACTCGTTGTTTCGGCAATGGGCAAAACGACAAACAATCTTGAGTATGCTTTTGAAGCCTTCATTGAAAAGGACGCTGAGGCCTTTAAAACAAGAGTTGAAATCATTAAAAAGTATCATTCAAGTATTATAGATGACCTATTTGACAAAGACAAAGGTTCCCTATTAAGAGAAGAAATTGAATCAATTTTTAGTCAAGTTGAGACCTATTACAATCAAGACATATTAAAACCTAAAGCACAGCTTTATGATGGATTCATATCATTCGGAGAGCTATTGTCGAGTAAGATTCTACAGTTTAAAATAAATGAAGATTTAAAAATCAGCAAATGGCTAGATGCAAGGAAGCAAATTTTAACTGACACACTTTATCAAAAAGCAAATGTCAATTGGCCAAAAACGATAACTTCTATTCGTGAAATATGTATTCCTGAATTAGAAAAACATACCATTCTTGTAACCCAAGGTTTTATTGCGGCCAACGAAAGTGGAGAAACGACAACACTCGGCAGGGAAGGCTCCGATTATACTGCAGGAATATTTGCACATGCTTTGGAGTCTGATTCAGTAACCATTTGGAAGGATGTTCCAGGAATGTTAAATGCAGATCCGAAGTTCTTTGAAAACACGATAAAATTAGATCGGATTTCATTTAGAGAAGCTATTGAGCTGTCTTATTATGGTGCCAGTGTAATTCACCCTAAAACCTTAAAGCCTCTCCAAAACAAAAAAATTCCACTACTTGTAAAATCATTTGCTGATCCGGCGGCACTTGGAACTATAATTGATGTTGACACATCCAATGATCATATGGTTCCATCTTTTATATTTAAAAAAAATCAAGTTTTATTCTCTATAACACCTAAAGATTTTTCATTTTTAATCGAGGCCAATTTAAGTGATATTTTTTCCAAATTATCTAAAGCAAAGGCCGAAATAAACATCATGCAAAACTCTGCTTTGAGCTTCTCTTTTCTTATTGACCATGATGCCAATAAAATAAAATCAATATTGAATGTTCTTAGCTCGCACTACGAGGTGAAATACAATACCAATCTAGAGCTTGTCACTGTTAGGCACTACGACAAAAAAACAAATGAATTCGTTTGTAAAGACAAGAAAATATTGTTACAACAGAGCACCAGAAAAACAGCACGATTTGTGCTTTCCGAGGCCTAGAAGGAAAAATACCCGATTGTAGTTATCTGAAATTTTTAATATAGCCTTATCTTTACATTCGAATGCAAAAGCGATTATCAGACTGTCTGCTTGGTGAAGCAATAGAAGTCCTTTCAATTGAGGATGACTTTATGGCAACCAAACTTATTGAAATGGGTATGACCGAACATCTTAAGACAAAAATAGTCTTGATTGCGCCATTAGGAGATCCTATAGCAATTGACATCAAAGGATTTACGCTCTCCCTTCGTATATCTGAAGCAGAAAAAATATTGGTAAAAAAACTCAGCCAACACTAAGCTATGAAAATCGCGCTTTTAGGGAATCCAAATACGGGCAAAAGCTCATTATTCAACCTCTTAACTGGGTTAAGACAACAGGTTGGTAATTTTCCAGGTGTAACGGTTGAGAAAAAATCAGGCTTTTTTACTGATAATAATCAAAAATTTGACATCGTTGATTTTCCAGGAACATACAGTCTTGACCCACGAAGTCTCGATGAACAAGTGGTTTCAAAGGTTTTAAGTGATCCGCAAAATCCTGATTATCCTGATTTAATTTTAGCTGTTGTAGATGCTTCAAGGTTGGAGAATAATTTATTTCTTTTTACCCAGCTATATGAATTTAACATCCCAATGGTATTAGTATTAAACATGTGGGATGTTGCAAAAAAACAAGGAATCCAAATTGACATTGAAAAACTAAAACAACTCTTTCCCGATATAACGATTGTAGCAACAAATGCCCGATTAGGATTGGGAAAAGAAAGAATTATAAATGCTTTAAATACTGTCAAAAAAAGAAACGGAAAAGGATTTATGGGTGTGGCTCCCTCCAGTAATAATGCAATTGATGATAAAATCAAAAGACAAGAAGCAAAGCTCAGAAAAGAAAAAATAGAAATTGTAATCAATGAAACCCAAACCAAATCAAATAAATTAAAACAAAGCCGTCTAGATGCTTTTTTTGTTCATCCTTTATGGGGCTACCTTTTTTTCTTGAGTGTTTTACTCGTAATGTTTCAGTTTATATTTTCATTTGCGGCATATCCAATGGATTTTATTGATGGCTCTTTTGGGAGATTTGCCCACTGGATGTCAAATATTCTACCCAGCGGTGTACTAAATGATTTAATCAGTGAAGGAATCATTCCTGGTATTGGCGGCGTCGTTATTTTTGTACCACAAATTGCTCTTTTATTCTTTTTTATAGGAATTTTGGAAGAAACCGGATATTTATCTCGCGTTGTATTTATTATGGATCGCATCATGCGACCGCTAGGATTAAATGGAAAAAGTGTAGTACCGCTAATGTCAAGTTTAGCCTGTGCTATACCTGGCGTGATGTCTGCTCGAACAATCAGTAATTGGAAAGAACGTTTAATCACCATACTTATTGCACCACTCATGAGTTGCAGTGCGAGAATTCCAGTATATACCTTACTCATTGCGCTCGTTATACCCGAAGGTTATTTATTTGGGTTTATAAATATCCAAGGAATTGTGCTGTTTGGATTATATTTTCTAGGAATCTTGGGAGCATTATTAACGGCTCTTGTTTTAAAGCTTCTTATTCGCAGTAAGTCTAAAGGATTTATGCTTTTAGAGTTGCCGGCTCTTAAACCGCCAAGATGGGCTGATGTGTTCACATCAGTTCTGGAAAAAGTAAAAATTTTTATTTTCGATGCGGGTAAAATCATTGTAGCTATATCGATTGTTTTATGGTTCTTGGCAAGCTATGGACCAGGTAATAGCATAAACAATGCTCGAGAAAACATACGTAAAACGGCGGATTATCAATCTGCTGATAAAGAGGAAAAGAAGAATCTAGAATCATCTGCAGGACTGAAACACTCCTACATAGGTCAGTTAGGACAAATCATTGAACCCATTATAGCACCTTTAGGTTATGACTGGAAAATTGGTATTTCATTAATTACTTCATTTGCGGCGCGTGAGGTTTTCGTTGGGTCACTTTCTACCATTTATGCGGTACAAGATGAAGGCGACGAACCAACAAAACTTATAGACTCTATGAGGAAAGAAAAACGCGCAGATGGATCACCTACCTATTCGTTAGCAGCCGGAATATCACTTATGGTCTTTTATGTCTTTGCAATGCAATGTATGTCCACAGTGGCAATAGTGAAAAGAGAGACACAATCTTGGAAATGGCCACTGACGCAATTTGCCTTTATGGGTATTATGGCTTATGCCTTTTCATGGCTTACGTATGTCATTTTAACTTAACTTTACAAAATGCTTCAACAAATCATGTCTGCTTTGCTATTAACTTGCGCTCTAGGGTTCTTAGGCATTAGATTATTCAAACGCTTTAAGAAGCAGAGCTCATGCCAGAGCTGCGCTTTACAAAAGGCACAAAGCAAGCAATAATTGTTCTTGTTAATGTTCTGTTAATTTTTTTTTTGAAAGACTTCTTCTTTGTAGTTTAGAGGTATCAAAAAAAATAAAATGAAAAAATTCCTAATCCTCTCTATCCTATTTATTGGCGCTTTAGCCATGAATGTAAATGCACAAACTGAAGTACAAAAAGGTGCAAAAATCGAATTTACTAAAGAAGTACACAACTATGGTAAAATCAAATACAACGGTGACCCATATTGTACATTTGAATTTAAGAACACTGGAGATGAGCCTCTAATCATCTCAAACTCTAAAGGTTCATGTGGTTGTACTGTTCCAACTTGGCCAAAAGAGCCTATCGCTCCAGGCGCAACAGGAAGCATTAAAGTTAAATATGACACTAAAAGACCAGGTCCTATTAACAAAAGTGTAACCATCACTTCTAACGCTGTGAATGCCTCAACTAAAGTTCTTAGAATTAAAGGAGAGGTTGGACAAGCACCTAAAAGTGGCGCTCCAGTAAATAGCTCTGGTGCACCAGCAAAAATGTAATTTGAAAGTACAATTACTTTTAATCCTATTATTTAAAACCGCCCTTGTCTTTGGACAAGCGGCGGTTTTTTCTGTAAAATATAAAACCATTAAGTTTCCTCCGACTCCAGAAGGTGAAGTGCTAAGTTTCAGCTATGAAGTGAAAAATACTGGAAAGATTCCTTTGGAAATATACAGCTCAGAGACAGAGTGCTCTTGTACAGATGTTATAATCCCCACAGAAAGTATTCCGCCGGGAGGATTTGGCACTGTAAAAGTTATCTTTGATACACAAGGAAAGTATTATTTTCAAAATCGAATGATTTACTTTAATACGAATAGCAGAAAGAAAAGAGAGTTGGTTCGGTTTAAAGTTTATGTTGAACCCGACCCGAAAAGGCAATTGGATCAAAATCCCTAATCAGCTTTCAGCACTTTTATTACCTCATTATGATTTGGTGAGGAAAAGTTCACGAAGTAAACACCGGCTAGAATGTTTTTAATCATGAAGTCACAAACCCAGCCATCAAAAGTTTCTTGACGAACTATGGAGGTTGGGATTTCTTTACCGTTGACATCTTTAATTTTGATATCAAAATCTACAGACTGATAGCCTTTAATTCTTAATCTTATTGTTTCGGAGAATGGATTGGGAAAAACCTCCAAAATCAAGTCTTGCAGTTCCTGAGGCGCACAAATCGCATCACTAATCAACTGTATGAATGCATCCGGAGCAACAACGCGTACCCCTTGATCTAATAGAGACCGAACATATAGCAAACTATCAACTGAATTAGACCAAGCATGCACGGCAACTAAAGTATAAGCGTCCGTATTGTATGGGTCTCTTGATGCATTATTAATTTTTTGCGCAAGACTTTCACAGGTTTCAAAACCACCCCATAAATTGTATCGAGCAGCAACAACCGGCTTCAATGCATAACAATCAAGCTGACCTTTCATTTTGCTATAATTTGAATAATCATAATAAAAAAGACCTCTCACCTGGTCTTGCTTCAAATATTGCTTTAACTCTGGCTGGAAAACAGTCTCACTAGGATTGTTTCCAAGGATATTAACAATAGTTAAACCTGACTTTTCAAGATAATCGTTCATTAAAGAACAAGAGGCTTCAAGTTCTGGGAAAAGTTCTGGGAAATGATAGGAATGCCCAGAAGGTCCAGCTACGAAATAATCAAGACCTAAATCAGTAGATGCAGCCATACTATAAATTTTAGCCATCACAGTAGGTGCTATTTCCGAAAGCGAGGGTGGTATTGTCCATCCAATATCCATTAATCCTCTATTTTCAGAGCCAAACCATCGGTTGTCTTCAGCAAATAAATTAAGCATCCATTGGATGTTGTCTCCGTCGGACATTAAAAAGCAAACGGTGTGAGTCTCTGGCTCAATATCATGATTCATACTTGAAACCTGCTGTTCGGTATTCGCGTTGAAATTTGTTAAACTTGAAATATTAAAACCCCAATCAGCGGGGTGAACACCAATAGAAAAACGAGAAGATTTAGAAACGGTTTGATACTCATCATCACCCCATCCAAAAAGTAAAGAATTTGGAGACATTCTTGAAAAAGCATTTTCCGTGGTCAATCCATGGATCTCATCATAAAAATGAAATGAATTTGTAAAGATGGAATAATCACCTAAAAATAGCGCCTTATCCTCCCTTTGATAAGTCACAAGTTCATCATTTAGTAAAGTATCATAATTATCAAGCACCCATTGTTCATCTCTATCTCTAACGTCCAAAAGCTGAACGTAGCCTTTCGCTTCAACAAGATTTTGTAATTGTGAGGTAACTGCAATAGTATTTAAAGGCCCGCACAAAGAATTGGCAACATTGGTTGAATTATCATTCAAATTACACAGAATATAACCAGTTACGCCTTCAGGAATTAGAGTCAGTACGGTATCAATATTACCATCCATTTCTTCAGAGATGTAAACACCATAATTCTCAGCTAAATCTTGAATCCAAATTGAGCTTCCACTTCCTTTATCACGATATATTTTAGGTTCAACTTTTGAGCATAGGCCTTGAATACTTTGAAGTAAAAGGAGTTCGTCATGGGTAAATAAATCATCATGAAAAATATAAAGCGTATCTGGTTGACTTGATGAAGGATAAGGACTATTCTCGATACGTTCAATCTGCGTTTGTGAGTGACTGACAAAAACAAAACAAATACCTAAAAGAAGACAAGCTAATCTATGTAACTTTCTCATTTTAGGCATATCTCTAAACACCATATTATTTGGCGTAATTTACTGCCCTTTTCTCACGAATCACCGTGATTCTAACCTGACCTGGATAAGTCATTTCTGTTTGAATTTTTTCTGAAATCTGAAAAGAAAGTTCTTCTGCTTTTTTATCTGAAACTCTTTCTGATTCAACCATGACTCTTAGCTCTCTTCCTGCCTGAATAGCATATGCACTTGCAACTCCATCAAAGGACATTGCCAATGACTCTAAATCTTTAATTCTTTTAATGTATGCCTCAACTATTTCTCTTCGAGCTCCCGGTCTAGCGCCGGATACCGCATCACATACTTGCACTAAAGGTGAAATCAAGGTAGTCATCTCGATTTCATCGTGATGGGCACCAATTGCATTTAAAACATCTGGCTTTTCACCGTACTTCTCTGCCAATTTCATTCCTAAAATAGCATGTGGTAATTCAGGTTCATCTTCTGGTACTTTACCAATATCATGAAGTAATCCTGCTCTTTAGCAATTTTTTGGATTCAGACCTAATTCAGAGGCCATTGTTGCACATAGATTAGCAACCTCTCTAGAATGCTTTAATAAATTCTGTCCATAAGAGGAACGATATTTCATTCGTCCTACCATTTTCATTAAAGCAGGATGCAATCCATGAATACCGAGATCAATACAAGTTCTTTTTCCTGTTTCCGCAATCTCTTCATCTAACTGCTTTCTTGTTTTCGCAACAATCTCTTCAATTCGAGCAGGGTGTATCCGGCCATCAGTAACCAATTGATGCAGAGCCAATCGAGCAATTTCTCTACGAACAGGGTCAAAACAAGACAACATAATTGCTTCAGGAGTATCATCAACAATAATTTCAACACCCGTAGCAGCTTCCAAAGCTCTTATGTTACGTCCCTCTCTACCAATGATTCTACCTTTAACCTCATCAGAATCTATATTAAAAACGGAAACAGCATTCTCTATAGCCTGCTCTGTAGCCACGCGTTGAATCGATTGGATTACAATTTTTCTCGCTTCTTTATTTGCATTGAGTTTAGCTTCTTCGGTAATTTCTTTAATTTGAGCCATGGCAGCTGTTTTTGCCTCATCAACCAATGCTTTCATTAAGGATTCTTTAGCATCTTCAGCAGACATACCACTTATTTTAGATAGCTCATTTACCCGCTTTTCTTGCGTCTTATCTAGCTCTTTCATTTTAAGCGCAATCCCTTGATGTTTTATATCAAAATCTGATTTGATTTTTTCGATATCTTTTTCTTTCCGATTTATATCCGACAGCTTATGTTCCAGCTTATTTTCTTTAGCCTTGGCACGATCTTCGGTCGATTGCATGCGACGCTCGCGTTCTTTAATTTTTGTTTCATGTTCCTGTTTGAGCTTAAGAAAGCGTTCTTTAGCCTGAAACATTTTGTCTTTTTTGATTGATTCTGCCTTGAATTCGGCATCGCTAATAATTTTATCAGCTTTTCCTTTTAGAAGCATCTTTTGTACTAAAAACCCAAGTACAATTCCACCAACAAGACCTGCTATCACATATACTATTTCCATCCTTACACAATTAAAATTAATAATCGTGCTACCGCTAGCTATGCCTTTTTATTGGCCTCATCTAATTTCTTAGAAAGCGCTTGAAGCGCAATATCAATAGCACCAATATCTTCTGTGCTTTTACTTGATGCTGTCTGATTTGAATCTTTCTTCATTAACAATTGAAGGGCTGTCATGGCAATAAGATCTTGTGGATCCTTAACAGCATAATTCTTCCGTAAGCTTTCAATGGCTTTGTTAATCGTATCCACAGCGGATAAAACACCCTCTTTTTCGTTGTCATTAACGGTTAATGGGTAGCTCCTTCCTGCAATATTTACTTTTAATGATATCTTAGCCATGGCTATTTTTTAAGCTCATCTATACAGATTTCAATTTCTCTAACTAGTGCGTCTATCTCCTGATTCTTTAATTTAAGATTTTTAGAGCTTGACTCGGTAACATTTTGTTTTGTAGTTGCAATGGTGGTCGAAAGTTCGCTCTTATGTCTCTCTCGTAAATCATTCAATTCTTGCTCTTTTTTCAAAAGTGCATTCTCTAAATTTTGATTTTCTGACTTAAGGGCTGATATACCTTGAACAAGCAAGCTCACTTTTTCTGAAATTTCAGAAATACGATTTTGAATTTGATCAACCATTTCAGACTACTTTAATACAAAGTTAAGATTGTAACTAAATTTTGATGAAATAATAGGATTTATTTTTTAAAATAGGTGACGCTTCTGCATTTAAGTATTTATACCAAATTGTTTTAAATAGAGTGGTTTGCATTGTACTAGCGTGTCAAATGATTTTTTCTTTAGGCGTTCATGTGCAAGTTTCACTTGCCCAAGAGCAGTAATAGATATCTCAGAATCAAAATGAGCGGATCTTGATTTCCAAATATTTTCAAGTTTGGCCGCTCCATCACCAAAATAAATAAATGGCTCATGCTCTTTGAAGGTTTCCGCATCAATAACCATAGAGGAACGCATTTGAATTGTCAAATCTTTCTCATCAATAGACTTCGTATACACCTCCATTCTTCTTGCGTCTAACATCGCACAAAGTGTTGCATTTGGATATTTTGACCTACCAGTAACTAACAGGCTATCCAAAGTTTCAATACAAATAATAGGAATATCTAAGCCAAAACATAAGCCTTTAGCTGTGGATAACCCTATACGGAGTCCAGTATATGAGCCGGGGCCAATAGACACAGAAACTGCATCTAAATCTGAAAGTTGAATATGTGCATTAGTACAAACTTTTTTAATGAACAATGTAAGCTGTTCTCCATGGACATAATTGTCAGGATGTTCTTCATGAAAAGCCAATGTATTACCGGCCTCTGAAACTGCTACAGAACATATTTTGGTAGCCGTCTCGATATGTAAAATAACTTCTTTCATTACTCAGGAACTTCAAACTTGAAACCAACACCATGTAAGTTGGAAATAACAATTCGTTCGTCTTCGGCAAAGTATTTTCTTAGTTTGGTTATGAAAACATCTAAGCTGCGACCAACAAAATAATCATCTTGACCCCAGACACCCTTTAATATAATCTCACGGGAAATCACCTGATTCTTGTGTTTGAATAAAATTTTTAAAATCTGGGCTTCCTTTTTCGTAAGTGTCTTTTGAGTTTCGTTACTATTCAGCACTTGATTTTCAACATCATATCGATAAGCTCCAATAGCATAGGTCATCTCTTCTGTAACAAGCTCTAACCTAGATCTTCGAAGCAAGGCTTTTACCCTCAGCTCAAACTCCTGAATGCTAAAAGGTTTGGTTAGATAGTCATCACCACCGGACTCAAAACCCTTTATTTTATCTTCAGTCATAGACTTTGCCGTCAGAAAAAGAATTGGAATATCTTTGTTTATTTTTCGAATATCCTGAGCTAAGGAAAAACCATCTAATACGGGCAACATAACATCTAGGATACAAAGATTAAATTGTTCTTCATTGAACTTCACAAGACCCTCAGCACCATCTTCTGCGGAAATCACTTCATAATCTTGCGTCTTGAGATGATCTGCAATTACCAAGCCTAAATTAAGGTCATCTTCTACCAATAATATCCTCATTTTCATAAAAGCGAATGTACAAAAAAAGAGCTCATTTTCAGAGCTCTTTTAATAAATCAACCTAACCTACCGTACATTAAATTTAAGCATTCACTGTCCTTTTTCACAAATCAAATTTTCGTTTTATAAACATGTTATTCACATTGTCAGCTCTAAAATGAGTTAATTGTATATTTGTTATATGATTGATACGCCTATTCTAATTGTTGATGATGAGGAGGATATAAGGGAACTGCTCTTATATAATCTACAAAAGGCCGGTTTCGCTATTGAAGTGGCGTCAAATGGTTTGGAATGTCTTCAAAAAATAAAAACGATTAAACCTCGGCTTATATTACTTGATATTATGATGCCAGAAATGGATGGCGTTGAAGTTTGTCAGCAAATTAAGTCTGATCCTAAAAACAATGATATTCTCATCTGTTTTTTAACTGCCAGAAGTGAGGACTACAGCCAAATTGCTGCTTTAGAGGCAGGTGGTGATGACTATGTAACCAAACCAATTAAGCCCAAAGTTTTAGTCAGTCGTATCAATGCAATTCTAAGAAGATCAATTAAAGAAACTGTTGCGAATGTAGATAAAGGAATCCACATGAACTACGACAAATACCTAGTGCATAAAGATGGAAATGAAATCATCTTACCAAAAAAAGAATTTGAACTTCTTTCACTTTTGATGTCTAAGACCAACCATGTCTTTCGCAGGGATGAAATATTACGGACCGTTTGGGGAACTGAAATTATAGTTGGTGACAGAACTATTGATGTCCACATCAGAAAACTAAGAAGTAAACTTGGAGGTGATTATATCTCAACTGTTAAAGGAGTAGGTTACAAATTCAATAATTAAAATTTTTTCGCAAAAAAAACACTGCTGAATAGCAGTGTCTTTAGTGATTGAGTTAAAAGTCTTAGTGTTACTATGACGCGTGATCATAAATAATAGTTGCATCGAAAAAAACTTTTCTAACAAATCAAGTAAATAAAAAAAACACCATCCGGAGATAGTGTTCTTTTGTGATTGAGTTAAAAGTCTTAGTGTTATTATGACGTATGGTTATTTATAAAAGTTGCATCGTTTAATTAATTTAATTTTAGGACGGTTGTTCCATCTTTTTATCTTCAATCTTAATAAAACAAAAAAACACTGCCCGAGAGCAGTGTTAATTTTCTTTGAATAATAGTTTTAGCAATATGATGACGCAATCAAATTCAAAGAAGTTGCATCACCATTTTAAAAAGAATATTTGACGGGTATTTCAAATGAAAAATCAACCTGAACTTATATAATCACAATGAAAAAAGCACTGCCTCAGCAGTGCTTTCGATAAGAGTAAAAATGTTTAAGTTTTCGTAGTCTATTTAATAGACGCTTAATTATTTATTAAAGTTGCATCAATCTATTTTTATTTTTTTTGTTAGCGTTAACAGTAATAAAAACAGAAAAAAGACAAAACGCTATAAAGACAAAAACACCGCTCGTTTGCGGTGTTTTTGCTGATAAGAGTAAAAATGTTTTAAGTTTCAGTTTAGAGACGCAAGTGTATTTCTAAAAGTTGCACAGAGAAATAAAATGTTTATCAACACAATTAATTCTTACATTTAGAATATGAAAAAAACAGGTCTTTTTATCTTTCTCACACTTGGCTCAATAGCCTATTGCCAAAAGGATTTACCTAAAATAATTATAGGGATTGTTGTTGATCAAATGTGTTATGATTATTTGAATCGTTTTGGTTCTAATTTTTCGCAAAACGGATTTAATAAAATCATAAATGAAGGCGCTCACTTAAAAAATATGCACTATAATTATATCCCGACCTACACGGGGCCAGGACATGCATCGATTTACACAGGAACTACACCTGATCATCATGGAATTATTGCAAATGATTGGATACAAAGAGAAACAAAAAGTCAGGTAAATTGTGTAGGCGATCCCAAAGTTTATGGCATTGGAAGCAATTCGCTAAATGGTCAATCTTCACCGCATCGACTCAATAAAAAAACCATAACGGATATGCTGAAAGAAACCTATCCCAAGTCTAAGGTTGTTTCAGTGTCTATAAAAGACCGGGGAGCCATATTACCTGGTGGTCAAAAAAGTGATGGAAGCTATTGGTTTGATTATACAAATGGGACCTTCATAACAAGTTCCTTCTACAAGAATGAATTGCCATGCTGGCTGAATAAATTCAATAAAAAAAACAATGCCCAAAGCTATGCTAAAGTTTGGGAACCTCTTCTTAATCCTGAAGCTTACAGCGCGGAGGACGACAGCCCATATGAAAGAATTTTAAGAGGAAAAACAAAACCTATATTTCCGTATGACATAAAACAACTATGTGATATAAGCGGTTCTCTTACTCCTTTTACAACCTCACCTTTTGCAAACACTTTACTTACTGACTTGGCTTTACGTGCCATAAAAAAAGAAAATCTCGGCAAGGGTTCAAGCCCCGATATGCTATGTATCAGCTATTCCTCACCTGACATTGCGGGTCATGCTTTTGGTCCTGATTCTAAAGAAATTGAAGACATGTACATACGTCTCGATCTTGAGCTCGCTAGGTTATTAAATTCACTGGAGCACTCTTATGGAAAGTCAAACATATTATTGTTTTTAACGGCTGATCATGGGGTTGTTCCTGTGCCTCAAAAGCTCATAGATGATGGGGAAAAGGGTGGATATGTTTTTATTGATCAATTAATAAATGAGCTAAGAAATAAAAGTATCAATGCTTTCGGTGTCGACTTTATACTAGGTCAAGACAATCTTAATATTTATCTAGATTATCAAAAAATCGCGAGCTCTGGTTTAGAGAAAGAAGATATACTAAACTTACTAGCACTGAATATTGAAGGAAAAAAAGGTATTAAACAATCGGCTAAAGGAAAACAACTTGAAAAGCTTGAAACTGAAGATGGTCTTTTAAAAATGCTATCTAAAGGTTTTTATCCTTCAAGAAGTGGAGACCTTTTACTCATATTAGAGCATGGATATTTACCCAAATCAAGCTTGAGTATGGAACCTTTCAAAGGGACCTCACATGGTTCAGGGTATGCCTATGACACTCATGTGCCGTGTTTATGGTACGGCATGGATATAGAAAAAATAGAAATCACACGCAGATTGGCAATAACTGATATTTCAACGACATTATCACAAATTTTAAAATTGAAAAAAGGACAAGAAACTGGAACTGAAATAAAAGAATTGATTAGCGCTGAATAAATAATGAAACAAAAAAAAGAATTTCTTGAGCACCTTGGTCAAACTACAGAGCATCCACTTCTTCTAGAAGTTGAATCGGCAGAAGGCATTTATATAAAAGATAAAAATGGACGACAATATATGGATATGATTTCAGGTATTGCCGTCAGTAGCCTTGGGCATGGTCATCCGAGAATCAAAAGGGCACTTCAAAATCAAATAGACAAACATCTACATGTCATGGTTTACGGTGAATTCATTCAAGAACCTCAGCTGAGACTCTCTAAGAATTTAAGAAAACTTCTACCAAAAGAACTAGATGGCTTATACATCGTAAATTCAGGAACTGAAGCTATTGAGGCAGCAATAAAATTATGTCGTGGTTTTACAGGGAGAAAAAACATTATTGCATTCGAGGGTGCTTATCATGGAAGTACAAATGGTTCCTTAAGTATTTCAAGCAATTACAAAAGAAAGAAAAACTTTGAGCCTCTCCTCCCAAATATTGATTTCATATCGTTAAATAATTTAGAGAGCCTTGACTTAATTTCAAACCAAACTGCAGGGGTGTTTTTGGAAACAATACAAGGAGATGCCGGAGTTCAAATACCCACCTATTGTTTCATGAAAGCACTCAGGAAAAAATGCTCAGAGACAGGAACACTTCTAGTTCTCGATGAAATTCAATGTGGCTTGGGAAGAACAGGAGCTAACTTCGCATTTGAACATTTTGATATTATCCCAGATATACTAACCTTAGGTAAAGCACTTGGTGGAGGGCTACCCATTGGAGCATTAGTGGCTTCGCAACAAGTGTTAGGTACCTTTAGCAATAACCCTGAGCTTGGACACATTACTACATTTGGTGGACACCCATTAAACGCCGCTTCAGCGGCTGAATTCTGTGCAATCCTCGATGAGGAAATTGATTTAAAAGAAGTTGAACGATTGGGGTACTTATTAGAAAAAGAAATTAGCAGACATCCTGCCATTATTGCATCAAGAAGAAAAGGTATGCTGTTTGCTTTTGACATGAAGGACAGTCAAAAAGTAGCTAAAGTTGTAGCGCATTGTTTAAAGAATGGATTAATCTTATTTTGGTTTCTTTCTCATCCGAATAGCTTCAGAATAGCACCACCACTAAATATTTCTGAAAATGAAATTTTAAAAGCTCGTAAAATCATCCTTGAGGCAATTCAAGAAAGTATTTAAACATATTCCTTATATCAACGTTGGTATTCTTTACATTTACACTTTGATTAAATTTAAATGAAGGTTACAGATTACATACAAAATTCAAAACAAACATTATTTTCATTCGAAATACTACCCCCTCTAAAAGGAAAAAGCATTCAATCTATTTATGATGGTATTGATCCCTTAATGGAATTCAATCCTAAGTTTGTCAATGTAACCTATCATAGAGAGGAGTATTTATATAAAGAGCAAGGGAATGGTCTATTAGAGAAGGTTTCTATTCGTAAAAGACCAGGGACAGTAGGAATATGTGCAGCCATAATGAATAAGTATAAAGTTGATGCTGTGCCACATCTAATTTGTGGGGGGTTTAGTAAAGAAGAAACGGAAAATGCGTTAATTGATCTTCAATTTTTGGGCATTGATAACGTATTGGCGCTGAGAGGGGACCCCATTAAAACCGAAAGCACCTTTAAAGCACATCCTAACGGACACCACTACGCCTCCGAATTAGTAAATCAAGTCAAAGATATGAACCATGGTAAATATTGTGTGGATGATATTAAAATGGCACCAACTGATTTTTGTATTGGAGCTGCAGGTTATCCAGAAAAACATTTCGAGGCAATGAAC
>Ga0206677_10001771_pt1 | contig 19765 bp, 20 predicted proteins | sample M130m12015metaG_FD_155475 | JGI IMG/M metagenome (GOLD analysis project Ga0206677, IMG submission 155475) | Ammonia-oxidizing marine archaeal communities from Monterey Bay, California, United States - M1 30m 12015 | ecosystem: Environmental > Aquatic > Marine > Intertidal zone | place: USA...
GGCCTTAGGTGGCGGATCCGGAGGTTATACGGCTGGGCGTCAGGAGATCATCGACTTGCTGCGACAGCGTTCACGGCCTTACCTGTTTTCAAACACCTTAACGCCATCAATCTGCGCCGCATCGCTTACGGTTCTTGACATGCTTGAGGCGTCGACTGAGCTGCGGGATCGACTCCATGACAATACCCAGTATTTTAGAGCGCAAATGCTGGCCCACGGTTTTGCAGTGCCTGAGGGCGATCACCCCATTGTTCCCGTAATGCTAGGAGACGCGGTTGTGGCCCAGAAGATGTCCCAGCGCCTGTTAGAGCTAGGCATTTATGCGGTCGGCTTCTTTTACCCTGTGGTTCCCAAGGGAAAGGCACGTATTCGAGTGCAAATTTCAGCAGGGCATACCCGAGAGAATCTCGACAAGGCGGTTGCCGCCTTTAGTCAGGCGCAGCAAGAGCTCGTGGCATAGTGTGTTGGTAGTGGAGTTTTAGGAGTCGTCTTTTGAGAGTCACGCTGTGAGAGGGGTGTCTTAAAAAATAGCCCTCTGAGACAGCCTTGTCTTGAGGGCGCTTAGCACTTCGGTTTTTGGAGCACAGATCTACGGGTGTAGACCTGTGCTAACGACCTAGGAGCTAGCTAGTGTCGCGTGGCAGCACCTGCCTCTTTACTGCTTTATAACGCAGTACTCGCCGTATTCAGCGACTTCTTGGGTTGTCCAATCGGCCTTGGGCTTTTCATCAAGATTTTCACACCACTTGTCACTGCCTATGGTTGTGGCGTCGAGGAGACAGTGCTTGGCATAGCTCTTACGGTCGTCACCAGTCCAGTCACCTTTTGGAATCGCCTTTTGAGCCTCGCACCAGCCGGCACTTCCGGGCTTGTCAGCACAGCCTGTTAGTAACAGACCCGCGCTTAGTAAAATAGCTCCCATCGTAGAACGCTTGTGCATGGGTGTCATACTGCCTCCAATTCGCTAAAGATTTGACGCAGAGCTTAGTCTAGTTTTCTCTGCACGGGAGGTTCATTTAGTGGCAATTTTGGCTCGTCTGGCAGTTGTCTCAGGTGGTAACGGTCTTGGAGTTCTAAGTTAAATAAAGAACGACCGGCTTACTGTCGATTAACCTGACTTGCGGCAACATTAACCGCCGATTCGATCAAGCAGGCTATAAAACAGCATGCCTGCTATCTGTCCTGGACGCCGCAGTAGGGTTCCACCGGGAAAACCCTGAGTTGGCACAGAAGCCATGCGTGAGAAATCGTCGGTGTCCCCGGAAATGGCCGCGGCTAAAAGGTAGCCCGCCATCGTGGCCGTGGGAACGCCGTGACCCGAGAATCCCTGAGCATAAAAAGTACGACGACCCAGGCGACCAAAGTCAGGCATGCGATTCATCGTAATACCCAGCGTGCCGCCCCAGCCGTATTCAACCGCAACGTCTACCAGGTTCGGGTAGATTTTGAGCATGTGGGGCCACACAAACCGCGCAATATCTTTTGGAAATTTGGCGCCGTAGGTTTCGCCGCCACCAAAGAGAAGGCGGCCATCACCCGACAGCTTCCAGTAGTTAATGACAAAGAGCGTGTCAGACAGGCTCACATTGTCGCGGCATACTGCGGTCTGCTGAGCCTCGGAGAGCGGTTCGGTGGCTAAAATAAAATTATTAATAGGCATAATATTGCCCGCGATACGTGGCTCCAAATTGCCGAGATAACCGTTGCAGGCTAAAACCAGAAAACGTGCATTTACTGTGCCATCGCTTGTTTTGACCTGCACTTGCCCATTTTTGGACTCGTCATAGCTAAGTACCCGACTATTCTCAAAAATATTTGCACCTAGGAGATCAGCCGCTTTAGCTAGGCCGAAGGCATACTTCAGGGGGTGTAGGTGTCTAGCACCTAGGTCAAGTACTGCTCCGTGGTGATGATTAGCTGTGGTCATCCAGGCAGCCTCAGTCGCGTCGATGAAACGCATCTGGTCGTAGCCATAGGTTTTACTAAGGTACTCCACTTCCTCTTGCAGCCCTTTGGTGTGTCTTCGTTTGGCTGCTAGGTGCAAATTACCAGCTCCTAACTCACACTCAATTTTGAACTCATCAATTAGATTAACGACGAGGTCTACTGCCTCTAAACCTAGGCGCCACAGGTCTTTTGCGGTCCCAAGGCCTACCCACTGCTCTAGGTCTTCTTGATCAGCGCGTTGACCCGTGCCGACATGGCCTCCATTACGGCCCGAAGCGCCCCATCCCACACGTTCAGCCTCTAACAAGGTGACGGAAAATCCGAGCTTGCGAAGATGAATGGCGGTTGAAAGCCCGGTATAACCTCCGCCCACAATACAAACATCAGAAGCGATCTCATCCGATAGCTTTGGAAAGTCCCTATGAGGTGATGCGGAGGCGGCATACCAAGAATCGACGTGTCTGGAGGTATCAGTCATAAGCACTCATTGTGTGAAACCGAGTTAGGGGTCTTATCCAATTGTTGATTTTACACCCTTGCGGTGGAACTCGCTTGCCCCGCATACTTCTGCCTCTTCCATTACCGGTTTATTTTATGAGTTCCAAGCTCTCGGGTGAGACCAATACAGAAACCCGCATTCACAGTCCTGAAAACGCCAGCGGATCCCTTCTGATACCTCCGGAGGAAATGGCGACAATTACGGCTTGGCTCAAGGAGCACAAAATTTCGGAGGTTGAGTGTATTGTTCCTGACCTCACCGGTAACGCACGGGGCAAATTTATACCTGCGCATCAGTTCACCGAACAATTGGAACAGAAGCTACCGGAATCTATTTTGGTTCAGACGGTCACCGGCGAGTACACCGACGATCATTGGGATTTTGTCGAACCTACCGACACCGACATGATGTTGAGTCCCGATGCCTCGACGTTACGTCGCGTGCCTTGGGCTCGTGAACCCACCGCACAGATTATTGCAGACTGCCTCAAGGCAGATGGCACTCCCCATCCACTATCGTCACGAAACGTGTTGCGTTATGTCCTGGGGCTCTATGAGGAAGCGGGGCTAAAGCCTGTTATTGCCCCCGAAGTTGAGTTTTATCTGGTCCATAAAAATACAGACCCCGATTACGAATGTATGCCGCCTAAAGGGCGCTCAGGGCGTCGCGAAGTGGCGCGCCTTTCTTATAGTATTGACGCTGTCGCCGAATTTGAAGATTTCGTAGAGGATATGTATGACTACGCTGATGCGCAGTCGCTGGCTGTAGATACCCTTATCCATGAAAACGGTGCCGCACAGATGGAGATCAATTTTCGTCATGGTGATCCATTGGCTATGGCGGACCAGGTGTTCGCCTTTAAGCGGACGGTGCGGGAAACGGCCCTAAAGCACGACATGTATGCCACGTTTATGGCTAAACCTATGCAGCGTGAGCCCGGTAGTGCGCTGCATATCCACCAGTCTATTTTATCCCTCGAAGATGGCAGTAACATTTTTGCGGGCAAAGACGGCAAACCAACGGCTGCCATGATGCATTACTTGGGCGGGTTGCAGCGATACACCCCGGAGCTGATTAGTTTTTACGCCCCGAACGTAAACTCCTATCGCCGATTAGCCCCTGATATCTCGGCACCTATCAATTTGAGCTGGGGTTTTGATAACCGCACCACGGCTTTTCGAGTGCCTAACAGTACGCCGGAAAACTTGCGTATTGAAAATCGTTTTCCCGGGGTAGACGCCAACCCTTATCTCGCAATAACGGCAACGCTTGCGAGTGGCTTGTTGGGAATGCGTCAAGGTCTACAGCCGACTGAACCCCATCAGGGCACCGCGAACGATGAAGCCGTAGTGGTGGCGCGTACTTTGGAGGAGGGTGTGCGACAGTTAAACGATACACCCGAATTACAGCAAATGATTGGTGAGCTGTTTATGCGCGCTTACGCCGCAGTAAAGCTTGACGAATTCGAGGAATTCAACCGAGTCATCAGCTCTTGGGAGCGTGAACACCTGTTATTGCAGGTGTAGTTGCGAGCAATGGTCAACACACTGCGCGAGGACGGATCTGGGGAAACATTTGCTCGTGTTTATAAGGCACTGAAGTATATTGTCTATGGGCTTCTGTCGGTAAACATTGCGCTATTTCTCAACGAAGAAATGGCATCCTCTGCCCATGCAGCCCCCTCAGGCATGGATCTTTTTACGGTTATCCAGCTATTTTCTGCGACCCTAGATACCGCAGCTTGGGTGCTGCTGCTACTGCTTTTTGAGCTTGAAACTGCGGTAATCCCTGACGAGCGATTGGTAGGCAGAACGCAATGGATCATTCATGGTATCCGCCTAATCTGTGGTCTCGCCATTGTTTCCGCATTTTGGGGTTATCTGGGTGAATGGCAGGTCTTCTGGAAGTCTGAGGCTCTTCAGGTGCCTGCCTGTGAGTTAGTTGGTCAAGGCTGGTCGGTATTGCTCGATTTCGATAAGTTCATTGCGCTTGACGCTCAGAGTTGTGTTGCGCTGGGCGCTGAAGTTGTTGTTTTACCGGAGTTGGAACAAGTCGTTGCAACACCGATGGCCCTCAATAGCGCCTATCAGCTTGGGCTCGTTGACGTAATCAACTCCGCTACCTGGATTTTAGTGGTGGTGCTTTTGGAAATCGAGGTGCGCTTGCAGCTGTGGGGAGGGGTACCCCAAAAATTTCAGCGGCCATTCAGTGGTGCCAAGATTGTGTTGTACCTAACGCTGGCTATTGCAGCGGTCTATTGGGGGTTTGAAGGTGAGTTCCTGGATTTTTGGGATGCTGCTCTGTGGCTATTTGCCTTCGTGTTTATTGAGCTCAATGTCTTCGAATGGCAGCGGGACTTAGCGAAAGAAGCGCGACAGTAATTGCCAGAAGTACCTGGCCTTCCAAAGATTCAATTGGCACTGTTGGTGTTAGAGCCGGTCATCCTCAGTTGTTATACGAATGGCCACTCGTCGCATTACCGAGACTCAGTCGTCGTAGAGCTCGAAATCGAAATCTCCTAGCTCTTCTCGAAGCCGCAGTGTCTCAAGGCGCTTTTCTGCCCGGCGCCGCTTCTCTGCCAATGAGGGCCTACAGATGCTAATTTTGGCATCGTCCATAACATCAGGTAGCTCGTCGTCCAGGCCCTCCATGAGTGGCTCAAGAAAATCCTCTGAGCTCACTGAATCCTCACTGTGTGTTGCAGTACGCTCACCCATAACCACCTCCCGATGATTTAGAACTCAATGCGTAGGCACTCTCGCAAGCGTAGTTGGCCTCAATAACACCGCTGTAGACAAGAATCTTTTTGGCCTTAAAGCGCTGCTGTAAATAACTGAAAAAACTAGGGCGGCCCGCCTAAAAACCCTTGGTTACGGTTGGAGAAATCCGTTTCTCCTGTCTATGACCCAGCTTCCTGCTAGGCGGCGGACCGCTATTTCAGGGTTGCAAATGCCATGCCAGCTTATCTTTCAAGGAGATCCATGGGTTTTGAGGTGCTTTGGACGCGTCCGCGGGTTTTAATGGTGTCCAATCAGCGAGAGAGGGCGTCCAATTTTTTTATCAGCTGATCAACCAGCGCCTCGGGTGCCGCGTCATCTACCGCAACAGTTAGCTGCGCCCAGCGCTCATAAAGTGGTACGCGCTCACGATAAATATCGGCCAGGGTTTGTTCCTTAGATGAGGCGATTCCTCGATCTGGAGCCAGAGAGATGCGGTACTCGACGGTGTCGAGACGGGCGCTTAGGAACACCACTATCGAAGCCTCAGCAAGTCGTGCCATCACCTTTGGGCTATAAACGACCGAGCCCCCCGTGGAGATCACGCTTGGATGAATTGGCATATCGAGTAAGACTTGCTCCTCTAACTGACGCAGGTATACGTGGTCATGCTGGTCAATAATTTCTGCCAGTGTCGCCTTTTCCTGATTTTGAATGAGGATGTCAGTGTCGACGAAATTCGCGCCTAGGCGCTTGGCTAACAAAACACCTACGGTGCTTTTGCCGCTACCAGGAAAGCCAATCAGACTGATGATTTGCTCGCTGGACATTCTGTCCCCCTATATTTGAAGAGTTATCATGCGTTGGTCTCTAGCAGGCCCTAGAGGGAAAGCATCGACGCTGACGCTTTGTATTTTACCATTCCCTCGACCGAGAGTCTCATAGTTAAGATGGGCATGATGCTGGGATTGCATTACGACGCTGGGTTTTCAGGAATGATTGGTTACCCTGTTTTTTGACGAAGCGAGCTTTGTGCATTTATTGGAGTTCCCGCGCTTTTTAATCCTTGGTGTTACCCCAGGGATTTAGCACAGTCGGCAGTGAGCTGCCTTTGAGCGCTACCCAAAGTCCTTCCCCTGCGTGACGCAATAAATTTAACGTTTTTCTTATCTGGTTTAACCGCCTCGAAGCGATCAGTCGCCAACTTAAAAACCCTAGCAAGAGAATTGTGGCGGCATAAAATAGCGCTTTAGCCGTTTCTGTTTTGGATGCCGGTCGGGGAGGCAGTGCGCCGCTAATTGAAATGGTGAGGGGATCAGTTGTTAGAACTTCCAGTTGTTGGGTTTTGGTATTCCACCAGTTCACGACAACCCCGGGAATTTCAACGACCCCGGGCGCCCCCGCAATCCAGCTTATTTTGTCGCTTCGACTTGCCGTCAGGCCACCCCGATTTGAGCGGTTACGAAGCACCGGAGGTTCGGGATACGTTTGCAGCAGTGGCTCGTTTGGGCTGGTGGTTCTGGGCAGAAGCATAGCCATAACGTCATCTGCCTTAATGGTAATGCGACGATTAATGGCAGCACCCAAATAGGTATCTAGTGAGCCGTCGATGGTTTGTACGAGTGTTACTGAAGGGCTGGCTACCCACTGCTTTACCCCCATTAGGGCGGGTGGGATCTTGGTGACAACCGTCAGGGGCTGTGTTTCAAGTGTACTAGCCACGGCTTCACTGGGAGATTTCGAGACTGAAACGCTCACTTTCAGAGGTGGGATGATTAGGCTGCCCGGTCGAGTGGCAAACACGTCAATGAACCAGCGCTGAACTGTCCAACTTTCACCATCACGCCGCTCGGTGGCGTTGGCTGCAAAATCTTGATTTTGCAGTAGCAGCAACCCAGGCACCTCAGGCAGTTTGATCCGTGTCCCGGCGGTGAACCAACGCGGGGTAGCGACAGTTACCTCGAGTTTAATGCGTTGGCCCGGAACCGCGCCCTCTGCCGGTATCAAGCGCGCACTAATCTCTACCAGCTGTTCCTCTGCGAGAGCGACGCTCGATAGGCTGAGCAAGAGTGCTGCTTGAATAGCAACAGAGCCGACACACCCGCTAAGCCGCAGAACATAGCCTTGGAGCCGATCTCTAAAGTTTGGTGATTTCTTAAATGCTCGGCTCAAGTTCAAAATCATGGTTCGCTGACGCCCCGCTCTTGGAGCTGACTATTAAATTTACTGCGCAGGAAGTTGGCGGGATCAGGTTGAACATTTTTCATCCACAAAGCGGCAGTCTCTGGGCTGGCGAAAATCTCCTCAGCACTGTATTGCGTACGCGGCTCAATCTCGCCTGCTAAAGTCTCAGCTCCCTCCCCAATTTGCGGGTCGTTATCGCCGTCTAGTGTTTCGCTGCCTACGCCCGCTTCCTCTGTTTGTGACTCGCTAAGTCGATTACTGGTCTCGATAATTTGGTGGATGAATTCGCGATTAGCTCGAGCGCCAGGAAATTCGGGATTGCGATCAAGTAGTAGGTCGTAGCGGGTTCTGGCGCCCACATAGTCTCGGCGGTGGGCCCTGGCATTGGCCTCGTTAAATACCGCAAGGTCGCTGTCTTGTCGGGTAAAAAGTGACGCCGCTTGTTCAAAATCTTGATGATAGTATCGGGCTGTCGCACGCCAAATCGGATTGTCAAAAATTTGCGCTGCCTTCTTGTAATAGCCAAGTTGCAACAGCACACGGCCATACTGCTCAGGGGTTAACCACAGTGCTACAAACCCATCGAGGGCAGGCTCTAGGATGTCGCGACTAGAACTTGCTGGCTGATTTTGTGTGGAAGTGGCAGTGATTGCCCCATCGGAATTGGTTTGGGCCAGTGGCAAATTGGAAAAGGTGACCAGACAGGGCACTAAAAGCCAGATCCAGAGTCGGGTCCAGCCACGCCGGAACCAGAGCAATGCTAGCGCTAACATGGGAAAAACGAGCGGGTAACCGTTGTCGCGCCAAGGCAAGGCCTCGTCATCGACAATTCTAAACGCGTCTGTCAGCGCGCCCGCAATTGCATCAACATCTCCGGGATCAATGGTTGCGTCGTAATATTTGCCATTACAACTGCTGGCCAAATTCATGAGTGCTTCGCGTTCTAGGGGGACGGTACTTTGTGACAATGAGGGGTCGCCAAACCCATAGACGATTAATTGATAATCACGGTCTCGGCACCAGCTTTTTAGCAGCTCAGGGCTGCGAGCACCAAGGCCGTCAGTAACCATCAAAACAGAGCTTCTATAATAAGACTGCGCTAGTAATCTATCGATGCCGGGAAGTGCATATTCCGGAAATTTTCCTGCTCTAGGGGCGATGCCGGGGGTCATTACCGCTAGGAAGCTTTCGGAAATCTCATGATCGCTAGTCAGTGGTAGTACGGTGTGTGCGCTTCCTGCATAGGCAATCACACCAATTCGCTTGTCGGGAACCCGCTTCAGGAGATCACGGATTTTTTGAATGCCGCGAAGCAGTCGGCTAGGCGCGATATCTGTAGTAGCCATTGATTCTGAAACATCGATAACGATTACCAATGGCGCGGTATCTTCAGCCAGTGGAGACGGTTGCTGTTGCCAGCTAGGGCCTGCCATTACCAGGGTGAGTAACAGCATCAGAACCACAAGCACCGAGTTTGGGTTAAGTCGAGCAATGGGTGGCTTTTGAACACGCAGATGCTCAAGTAATGCCGAGTCTATGATGCCAGAAAATTGGTTGGGGTCGGTTTGAGCAGCCCGGATAAAGCGTTCAAAGAGTAACAAGGCGGGCGCCATTAACAGCCACTCGGGTCGCAAGAAATGAAAGTGGGTTAACACTTCCATCATTGGGGCATCTTAGCTTTGGGCAGGGGCCAAAGGCGGGCGAGGGTTCTTAGAAGCAGGTACAGCATTAATACTGCCCCGAGGGGCAGCCAGTGAATGTCGGTACGGGGCCTGAATTTAACGCTGTCGAAGATATTGGGTTCAAGGGTGTCGAGCAGTTTAAAAACAGCGATAAGGTCTTCGCTGCTTAGTGCTTCGAAGGCTTGACCCCCTGTAACTTCAGCCATTCGAGCCAGAGTATCAAGGTCAATGGCTTCTTCACCGACGGCAGTGGGATCACCAACAGCAATGGGATAAATTCGAATGTCTTCGGTGGCGGCAACGCGTGCAGCATCAACCGGCGGTACCAGGCTGCCAGTATCGTTACCGTCGGTGAGTAACAACAAAACTCGATGTTCGGTCTCCGCATCTTTAAATAACTTAATCGCGAGTCCCACGGCATCTCCAAGCGCTGTGCTGGGGCCGGCCATACGAATTCGAGTTTCATTGAGCAGCAGCAGCCAGGTTCTATGATCCTCTGTGAATGGAGATTGCAGGTAAGCGCTGCTACCAAAAACAATGAGACCGAGCCGATCCCCGGCACGCTCGTTGGCGAGCTGTCGTAAAACAGTTTTAACCGCGGTTAAGCGGTCTGTAGGCTTTCCGTCGGCTTGGCTGAAATCTTCGGTTTCCATGGACCCTGAAAGATCAACGGCGATCATTAAATCGCGCCCTGCTTTTTGCTGCTCAATGGGCTCACCCAACCACTGCGGTTTTGCAGCCGCAATAACGAGGCTCAACCACATTAGCGCAATCAGTATCTTTTGCCCGCGCCTCCTGATGAGCAACATGGCACCCCGTTGCGGTCGGGATTCGGTGGCTTCTAATAATCGTGTAAAAAAAGGCACTCGAACGGCGTCTCTGCGCTCTCTATAAGCCGGTATGAAACGCATGACCAGCGGCAAGGGCAACAACATGAAAGCCCAGGGATGTACCCAGTCCAGTTGCTCTAGAATTTGCGTAAACACAGCTTCAGCCGAATCCATGATCATCCTCGTGCTGAGCAATCCAAAGATGTGCCTCACGAACTAAAGCATCGCGCTGAGTAACGCTTACATCAGATTCAGGATCGTAAAGAGCTGCTCCTAATATTTGTAAACTATCTGGAGAAAAAATATTGGCGGCTGTTCGAGTCTGCAGCCAACGACACCAAGGGAGCCCGGTGAGGGCAGCCACTTCACGTCTAGAGGTGGCGGTCATAGCCGTCAGCTTTAGTACCTCATTAACCGCAAAAATATTTGCTGAGGGGGCCAGTTGGCGGAGTCTTGCCTGGGCCTCTCTACGATAGCGATTGCGTAGCCATGATCTGAAAAGTCGCCAAAATCGGCGCAGCAATCCAATAGCCAATAGTAGACCTAAAATCTGCCAGCCCAGAGTTTGTGGCATCCAATTTATCGGCTCAGGCGATACGATTTCATGGAGTTCACCGCGAAGGAGAGGGTTGCCGAATAGTGGGGGTAACGGAGGCAAGGTCTCTTCAAGCATAGTCGCTGCAACTCATTGTCATCTTGTTGTTGCCACGGGGGACCCACCCAGTTGGCGCAGCAGTTGGCTTGAAATATCAGATTCGGTTGTCAGTGATATCAGCGGAATCTCATGACGTTTTAAGGTCTCACCTAAGCGCTCGATTTGCGCATCAAATTTGGCGCTAAAGCGGGCGTCTGCCGCTTTCTGTTTACTCTCGACCTGAATTTGAAAGGCGCCGTCACTGACGACTAATTGATCAGCCCTCGCTAAGCTTCGCTCAAGAGGGTCAGTAATAAGAGCGGCTATTAAGTCATTGCTTTGCCGGATGGCTTTGACCGTTGATAGGCACTGGTCATCCCAGCCGTCGAAATCTGAAATAACAATGACCAAGCTGTCGTGGGTAAGGTAGCGACTTAGTGTTTGAAGTGCTTCAGGTAAGGCGCTGGATCTTGAGGGCTCCTTGCTGCCTGCTACAAGTTGGTTGTTCATATTTACCAGCTCTGCGAGCCAGTTCATTAATGCGCCAGGCGAGCGGCTAGGGCGATAGACCTTCGAGGATGAATCGTTGAATAGTAAAGCACCAACTCGATCGCCCACGCCAATCACACGCCAAGCACTGAGTGCGGCGGTTTGGGCCGCTCCTACCGATTTCATTTGGTGGCGACTACCGAAGAACATCGCGAGTCGCTGATCGACAACTACCCAGACTGGGCGATCTCGCTCTTCTGTATAGACCCTTACAAAAGGAGTGCGGGTTCGATGGGTGACACGCCAATCCATGTTTCGTACATCGTCGCCGGGTCTGTAGTGGCGGAGCTCATCAAAGTCCAGCCCCCGCCCTCGCAGTCGAGATCGTTTACGCCCAGTGAGTACTGAGTTAACAGGCTGAGCAGGTCGGTAGCTAAAGCCTTGAGCTCGGTATCGAAGTCGTACCAAGTCTTTGAGCGCGACATAGGCAGCGGCACTCATGATTGGATTAGCCTGCCGCAACGAGGTCGAGAATGTCTGTCACGACCCTGTCTGTATCAACCCCGTCAGCAAGGGCGTCGTAGCTTAAAATCAAACGATGGCGCAGAACAGCTGGGGCGACAGCTCGCACATCCTCGGGCAGCACGTGATCACGTTCTTGCAACCATGCTTCTGCTCGCGCCGCTCTGTGCAGTGCAATACTGGCCCTTGGGCTAGATCCTACCGCGATCCAACTGGCGAGTTCGCTGGAAAGCCCCTCAGGCTGGCGCGTCGCCATCACTAAATCTACGAGGTAGCGTTCCACGGGTTCGCTAAGGGTCATTTTTTGAATGGCTTGCCTTGCTGCAAAAATAGCGTCTGTTCCTATGGCAGCTTCTTCAGCCAGGGGACCCCCTTCCTCCTGTTGCAACATACGAACGATGGTGCGCTCTGCTTCAGCGTCGGGATAGTCGACCCTTACCTTGAACAGAAAGCGATCCATCTGCGCTTCTGGCAAGGGGTAGGTGCCCTCTTGCTCAATTGGGTTTTGAGTGGCCATCACAAGAAACAGCGGCGGCAGCGGATAGCTTTTCCCCGCAACGGTCACCTGCCGCTCTTCCATGGCCTCCAGTAAAGCGGATTGCACCTTGGCGGGAGCTCGGTTGATTTCATCGGCTAGCACTAACTCGTTAAAAATTGGGCCGGGTTCAAAGACCAATTCATTGCTGCCTTTGTTGCTGTGATACGTCTCGCTCCCAGTTACATCGGCCGGGAGAAGATCCGGGGTAAATTGAATTCTTCCAAGATTCACGCCCATGGCGTGCCCCAGTGTTTTAATCGACCGAGTTTTAGCGGTGCCGGGTAACCCTTCCAGTAAAACGTTGCCGTTACAGAGCAAAGCCAATATCAAGCTATGCACTACAGCCTCTTGACCAATCACCGCTGCATTGACTCGAGCGGTTAGGGCGGCAATGTCGGCGCGTGTGCGGTCAGTCATAACTTCATTCCTGGTTACGGATTCCTGAGTCTGCAGCAAACTTGTAGTTAGAAAAATACGCTCGCTGAGGGATATCAAGCCTATCAGCTGCGATGAGCTATCGTGAATCAATTATCCCGCATAAGTTTCAGTGGGCCCAGTCTCGGTCAGCTTTGAACCGCTTCGACAGGTACTCCATTTGATCGGTTAGAACGCGGTCTTTCGCGAGGAAATGCCACTCGAAGGGATTGGGTCGAAATGGTACTGCAAGCAATGGCATGCCGGCTTCTTCAGGCGTTTTATTATCTTTTTGCCAATTGCAGCGTTTGCAGGCTGCGACAACATTTTCCCATTTGTTGGTACCGCCTCGGCTGGCGGGTAACACATGATCACGGGTCAGCTGATGCCTTGAGGCTTGGTTGCCGCAGTAAAGACAACGATGGTCATCTCGTTTGAACAGGGTTCGATTACACAGTGGCGGAATAAAGGCATCGTAGATTTTACCCTCGGTCGCAATGATTGGCTGCACTACAAGGGTTGAGCGATGACCAGTGAGGCGTTGAATACCGCCATAAACTGGTGGGAGGGGGTCTCCGATGCCATAAATGACATCGCCACGGGCATAGGCAGTAATTGTCTCCTGCAAGGTCAACCAACCCCTAGGTTGTCCCGCTAGATCTAGTCTGAGGATCGCTTGCATGGCTTTTTCTCTCAGGTTTTTGAAAACCTACTGAAAAAAAACCCCAGTTACAATTAAAGTTTTTCTGCTCCGCAATTTCATGTCGCCATTTTCTGCAAGATGAGAGCGGTCAAAGTTATTTATCGAGGAAAAATATCATCCAAGCGGCTAGTGAAGCCCATTTTTGGATTGTTTGCTGCTCGTGTTATCAGTGGTTTGCGGAAGTGGTCATTTAATGGCTTTAGACGGCTATCCAGTTGGCATCGACAAGTGCTGATTCTCCACTCAAAAGTCTCGCCTCAAAGTGTTCTCCTGCAACAACTGGACCAACCCCAGCGGGAGTGCCCGTCATAATGACGTCGAAGTCGTCCAGCGTTAAAAAGGTAGCCAGCTCATCGATAATGGCCTCGGGTGGATATAGCATGGCATCTACGCCGCCACTTTGCCTCAGCGTCCCATCGACCCAAAGCTCAAGGCGCAGCTCACGAAGGTTTTCTGGTGCCGGGGTGAAATGGCTGAACAGGGCGGCGCCGTCGAAAGCTTTGGATCTCTCCCAAGGAAGACCTGCTTGTTTCATTTTTCCTTGCAGCTCACGCTTGGTGAGGTCCAGTCCAACACCAACTCCTGAAATAGTGCCCTTGTGAATCAATAAACAAATCTCACACTCATAGTGAATGGGTTCACCGGCAAAGGCTTTTAGCGTTGTACCTATGGCAGCGTTTGGCTTCATAAACACCACCATCTGCTCGGGAACCGCGCTGTGCATCTCTTTGATATGTGCGGTGTAGTTCTTGCCAATGCACACAATTTTAGCGGGAGTAACGCTTTGGTCTCTAAATTGAATCGATTTCACTATGGGTTCCCAATGGCCTTTACTGGCACTATAGAACAGGATGAAGCCATGCAGCATGGCAGTAGTATGGGCCGCTGAGAATGTTTTTGAGTGTAGTAACGGCGCGTTGCTAAACGAAGGGGGTTTGTTTATGAGGCTGCGTATTGGTCCAGGAGCGATGGTTGCTGCGGCATTTATAGGCCCTGGCACCATCACTACGGCCAGTGTTGCCGGAGCCACAACCGGCATAACGCTGATTTGGGCGATTGCTTTCTCGGTCTTTGCAACGGTGTTGCTACAAGAACTCGCGGTACGAAGTGCCTTAGCCACTGATCGTGATCTGGCGACTCTCATTAGAGATTTTGGTGCGGGTTATTGGTGGGGAGCGCCTTTACTTTTGCTGATCATATTGGCGGTTGGTGTGGGCAACGCTGCCTACCAATCTGGTAATTTGTCAGGCGCTGGAATCGGTCTAAACACCGCCTTGGGAACCAACTTCACGTCAGTCGTATTACTAAGCGCCACTGCCTCCGCAACTCTGATTGTTATTAATCGGTATCGGTTATTGGAGCGCATTTTGGTGGTCTTGGTGGCCGCAATGGGTCTGCTGTTTACTGGGTTAGCGATATTATTGGCACCATTGTTATGGGTTCAGCCAGAGGTGCGATTGTTGCCTGACTTCTCCTATGCCAACCTCACCTTGGTACTGGCCTTAATTGGAACGACGGTCGTACCTTACAACTTATTTCTTCATGCGACCGCGGCCAGACAGCATTGGCAGGGCAGCTCAATTGGCGAAGCGCTAAAAGGCGCTCGTTGGGAGTCTTGTGTGGCAATTCTGTTCGGTGGTGTGACTACCACTGCAATAGTAGTCGTTGCCGCTGCACTAGTACCTAGCGCTGTCGATCAACCTGCGATAAATGCGGTAATAGAAGCAATTGAGGTTCAGATGCCTGGGTGGGGCGTCATGATTTTGGGTATGGGCTTATTCGCAGCGGGTCTTACATCAGCCATTGCCGCGCCCGTTGCGGCGGGCTGGACTATCTGCGGTGCTCTAGGGTGGTCCGTTGATCCTCAGAGCCTCCGTTTTAAACTCGTGGCGCTCACCGTGGTATTGATTGGCGGTCTTTTTGCGGTGGTTACATCCCGACCGTCTGCGCTCATCCTCACTGCACAGGTAACAAACGCTCTGTTACTTCCGCTAATTGCCCTAGTTTTAATAATGGTCGCTAATAGCAGTTTATTACCAAGTTCCTATCGCAATAATGTTGTGCTCAATGCGACGGGCATAGCGGTTTTGGTGGCCATGACGCTGTTGGCCGGTGGCAAGCTCTTTAAAATTTTGGGGTAACGTTGCTACGAAAAATACCTTGGCGCAGCGCAGTGAGGGCACCTTGATCTGAATAAAATGGAGAGACGAGGTGGCTCGGTCGCGATACAAGTCAAGACTAAGGTCTATACTGACCTGAGGTTATAAACTGGCCAAAGGTTTCACACCACACTACCGCTGTCGTGTATTGAGCAGCATTGATTGCAGATGAGTGACTTAGCACGAAACCGTCAAAATTTCTTACAGCACCAATCTCTACAGATTGTTCTTTAACGGCCAAAAAATCAGCCTCTGTCTCAACAAATTTGGGCGCCAGATAAAGTCGATAGTCGGGCCCCGGAGCCAAGTTTCCTTCAAAAATGATCGCGTCGGCATATATCCGAAGTTGACCTTCACCCCAGTGTAGGGCGTCGCTATCTTTACGTTGGCGGTTAAACTCGGTGGTAAATAATGGGTGCGTTAGCCTCGCTTCAGCCTTTGCGAGGTCTGGCGCAGGCGGTTCAATCAAAATTGGTAGTAGGTAAATGCCCAGCGCAAAACCCAAGAGGGCGGTGCCGCCATGGCTCAGGATCAGTAGAAGTTTGGTCATCGGTATTGCCACGCTGATGACAACAATTGCGGAGTAAAGCCCGAGCATGTCATGGATAGATTTCTTCCAACGTTTGTTTTGACCCAACTTGAGCCAAAAGTTTTCTTAAAGCAACTGCCATGGCATCAGCCTAGTTGAAAAATGCTACTGTTTCGTAACAAAAATTCCTGAGGAGACTGGCAGTGTTAAATAAGCTCATGCATGATAGCTAGCTCCGTGAAACCAATAATAAGCTAGGAAATTGCAATATGCTGCGTATTTTTAGTCTATGCCTGTTACTCGCCTCGTCTGCGCTTCACGCCGCGGATAAGCCCAATATCTTAGTGATTTGGGGGGACGATATCGGATTTTGGAACCTCTCAACCAATAATATGGGAATGATGGGCTACCCCACTCCTAATATTGATCGCATTGCCAACGAAGGCGCTAAGTTCACTGATTACTACGGCCAACAGAGTTGTACTGCTGGGCGCTCGGCCTTCATTATTGGACAGTCGCCCATTCGTACTGGCCTTACCAAGGTAGGTTCTCCAGGTGCGGAACAGGGGATTAGTGAAAAGGACGTGACCCTTGCCGGCTTGTTAAAAGGGGAGGGTTATGTCACGGGGCAATATGGAAAAAATCACTTAGGTGATCGCGACGAATTTTTACCAACACAGCATGGATTCGACGAATTTTTTGGCAATCTTTATCACCTCAATGCGGAAGAAGAACCCGAGGATGTTGACTATCCTACTGATCCGGCTTTTATCGCGCGCTTCGGGCCTCGAGGCGTAATTCGGTCCTTTGCAGATGGTCGAGTTGAGGACAGTGGCCCGCTCACTAAAAAGCGGATGGAGACGATCGACCGGGAGTTCGTTGCATCTGCACAAGATTTCATGAGCCGTGCTGTCGCCGATGACAAACCCTTTTTTGTTTGGGTAAACACCACACGCATGCATTTCTGGACTCATACAGCCGATGAAGAACTAGGGCTTTCAGGTCAGGGGTTTTATAACGACGCGATGGTAGCCCACGACCGTATGGTGGGCGAATTACTCGATCAGTTGGATGAGTTGGGCGTCTCAGACAACACGATTGTTCTGTACTCAACCGATAATGGACCGCATTTCAATACTTGGCCCGACGCCGGTATTACGCCCTTTCGCAGCGAAAAGAATACCAACTGGGAGGGTGGGTTTCGAGTCCCCGCCATGGTCCGCTGGCCTGGAAAAATTCCAGAGGGCACAATCTTAAATGACATTATGTCTCATACCGATTGGACGCCCACTTTTTTGGCGGCGGCGGGACGGGCGACGATTACCGAAGAGCTGAAAGCTGGCACGATCGTTAATGGTAAGCCTTATAAAAACCATTTAGATGGCTATAATTTTTTACCGTACCTCACTGGGGAAGCCGAACATGGCCCCCGTGATACGTTTCTTTATTGGAGCGATGACGGGTTGCTGACCGCCATGCGCATTGGCGATTGGAAGGTCGTATTTGCTGAGCAGCGAGCGCAGGAGTTTGATGTTTGGCGTGAACAGTTTGATATGTTACGTATTCCTAAACTATTCCACTTACGTCGTGATCCTTTCGAACGTGCCGATCAAAACTCGAATACCTACAACGATTGGTGGGTTAAGAAAATTCCGCGGATTTATATGGCTAGGGCCGAGCTAGAAAAGTTCATAGGCACTCTAATGGCTTTTCCACCCCGGCAACGTCCTGCGAGTTTTACCATTGATCAAATGATGGAGCCCTTCTATCGGTTTGAAGGTCGCGAGCAATGATATTGACGGACCAATGTTTGGTCATATCCTGCTCAAGGAAGCAAACTGCTTATTGAAGTGCTAGAGAACGACAAGCAGTCCTGACTAAAGTGTTGGGTTTCTAGGCAGTAAAAAAGGGTTCGGGCTGTGGGTTAGATACATTAGTGCCAGGCCCGAGAAGCAAGAATCTGTTTTCTCGAACCCTATTAAATGCAGTCAAAAAGAGAGCTAAAATAGAAAGAATTCCCCACTTCTGTAACTCTCAGTCGCGAAAATAAAGAGTCTAGACATGCTCTATGCCTACCGACAGCGATTAAGAAATGCGCTAAGAGCACGCAGGGGAAGCCCTCCCTTGCTGGCAGCAAAATTAATTTTTCCTGCGGTGCTCACTACCGTCTGCTATATCTTATTTTGTTTACTCGTTGCTCCTGTTGACAAAAATTTGGATTATCACTTTTTGAGTGAGCGAGGCTTGATCACCGCAATGTCGGCTATTTTACTGGCTGCGTCCGCCGCTTTTTGTCTCTGTGCCATTGCTACTCAACCTCGTGTCGAGCAGGTATATAAAAACTTTTTACTGCTGATGGTTTGCGGTTTTATTTTTCTGGCTTTGGACGAAGTAGCACAATTTCATGAGCGTCTAGGAAAAATTGTTTTCGGTATCTGGGACATAACAGGATTTCGAAATGGCAATGATCTCGTAGTCATTCTTTATGGCGTCGTGGCCGTACCTATTTTCGCCGTCCTGTTGCCTCAAATACTGCGAATTCGGATGCTAATTGAATGCTTTACAGTTGCTTTTACCTTTTATTTGATTCACACGTTTATCGACTCTACTCAGGATCCCAGAACTACCACATCCGTCATTTTTGAGGAATCGAGTAAATTGTTTTGTGCCGTTTTTTTGGCCCTGGGGGCTTATATGGTTTTTGCCGACGTTAATGAGGCTGTAAAAGCGGGGCGCAGTGATTAGTTGCTTAGAATCTTGACCTAAATGTTAGCTGCGGTCACATCGAGTCGCCAATTTTGAGCGCAGAAATTCCCTATTGGTTGCTACATCATTATTAATTCCGGTGGCATCTTAGTTCTTGTACTAGGGTAATTCGGAACTGCCTTTAACCGTTGGTTGTCATCCTGTCCAAAAAGAGATTTTATGATGATGGACTTACCATTATTTTCCGACATTGAGGCGGCTGCTCAGCGATTAACTGGGCATGCGGTACGAACTCCATTGATAAGCTCATCAGTACTGAATGAATTGACCGGGCGGCGAGTAGTCTTAAAGCCAGAGTGCTTGCAACACACCGGCAGTTTCAAGTTCAGGGGCGCCTTCAACCGCTTATGCCAACTGACCGCCAAAGAGCGTGCCGCCGGAGTGGTGGCCTGGTCATCGGGTAATCATGCTCAGGGGGTGGCCCTTGCAGCGCAATTGCTGAACATACCTGCGCGTATTGTGATGCCAGCGGACGCACCGCAAATCAAAACACGTAATACACTGGCTCTGGGTGCTGAGGTCGTGGCTTATGATCGTTACAGCGAAGATCGAGAAGTCATTGCTCGGGACCTTGTGATGCGAGATGGCGGGACCATTGTTCCGTCTTATGATGACGCAGACATCATTGCCGGCCAGGGAACCGTAGGTCTTGAGTTATTGCAGGACGCAGAACCACCTGAGGCCTTGTTGGTGTGTTGCAGTGGTGGTGGCTTAGTGGCGGGCTGCGCGTTAGCGGTGGAGGGACTGAACGCCGACACCGCGGTGTTTTCGGTAGAACCAGCAGAATTTAATGACCATGAGCGCTCGCTACGTAACGGCATTAGGGAGCGTGTAGAACCGGGATCTACCTCAATCTGTGATGCACTGCTCGCGGCAACACCGGGGGAGCTAACCTTTGCTATAAATCAACAAATTCTGGCGGGCGGCTTGTCGGTCAGCGATGAGGAAGTTCTGCTGGCCATGGGTTTTGCGTTTGAGCATCTCAAACTTGTGCTGGAACCCGGGGGCGCTGTTGCCCTAGCCGCGCTGTTGTCCGGTAAAGTCCCTGAGCATTATCGATCGGTGGGTATTATTTTGTCTGGCGGTAATGTTGACCCTGCCGTATTCGCGGCAGCGATTAAGGCTGTTAGCAACTCCCAGAGCAACCCTTAA
>Ga0206677_10001773_pt1 | contig 19759 bp, 12 predicted proteins | sample M130m12015metaG_FD_155475 | JGI IMG/M metagenome (GOLD analysis project Ga0206677, IMG submission 155475) | Ammonia-oxidizing marine archaeal communities from Monterey Bay, California, United States - M1 30m 12015 | ecosystem: Environmental > Aquatic > Marine > Intertidal zone | place: USA...
ATTCACAAACCCGATCCCATCCGTGTTGTAACCGATGAGTTTGCCGTCTTCACGCGCAATCACATTGACACTGCCTATCGCCTCTGCAGACTGATCTAATCCATCGAGGTGTGGCGCGACCTTATCCTTAAAACCGGAACCGGCACCGCCACCCATATAGTTTGGATCATCTTTGAGCTCTTTAAATATCGCGCCTACATTCTCTGGATCACCGACGATGAAACAAGAGCGATATGGAAGGTCATAACGTTCGAATACGGCATTATGCATCGCCGCAGAGCCGCCCGGGTAGTCGTGATCAATAGGGAAAAATAGGACTTTGACATCGCCTATCGAATCAAGATCTAGCGCATTGTTTTTTGGTTGGGCAGCAACTTCAATTAATCCGTCAGCGAACAGGGTCTGAATCGGCATAAATGGCTCACTTATTGTTAGTTAGTTATTTGTTTGAATAATGCATACTTATAGGTGAAAGTAAGTATGTATGAGATTGCATTACATTAGCAAGGATTTAACTTACATCAGACGAAGTCACGCTAAGACCAAAAGCTACTAAGAACTACAGCCCGAAATAAGACTTAGGAATAACAATTAACAGAATGAAGCGGCGAGAAATATTAATTTGGAGCATCTGCTCGATACTCTCAGTCGGTGCTGCAGTAGGCATCCACTTAAGTGCAGCGACAGTAAATGCAACTTATCCAACACGCAATATTCAAGGCGTCATTATGTGGGGGGCTGGCGGGGCGACGGATACAATGAGTCGCGCTATCACGCCTTACGTTGAACCATTGCTAAATCAAGAGGTTATCCTAACCAACCGATCAGGGGGTGCAGGCGCAATCTCAACGAAGTACGTGCATCACCGAAAACCCGATGGCTATACGCTGCTTTATGGCGCCGAAAATCCACAATTGCATGGCGTATTAGGTTTATCAGATGTTGATTATCGAGAGTTTTATGCCGTCAATGTGCTAGCACGCGGCATCTCAGTCATTGTTGCTCATCCTGATACGCCGTGGCGCAGCTTAAAAGAACTGATGGAAGATGTGAAGAATCGGCCAGGGGAAATTAAGATGGGTTCAACCGGCCCTGGCGGCTTGCCTTATGTCATCGGTGCAATGCTTGGCACACAAGGTGAGTTTGATATTATACCTGTGCCTTTTGACGGGGACGGGCCTGCGATTACGGCTTTGCTCGGCGGTCATGTGGACTTTCTACCCTCAGGATATACAGCAACCTCTGAGCACATACGCGCCGGCCGCTTGAGAGCGCTAGCGGTCGTAAATGACCAAGAGATTGAATTGCTGCCTGGCATACCGCCTTTAACTCAAGATTACCCCGCATTCAAAAAATTCCTACCTTGGGGGCCTTTTTACGGTGTGTTTATCGATAAGGACGCACCGGATAGCGTGAAGACCAAATTGACTGAAGCTTTTCATCAGGGTGCCAGCGACCCTGCGTTTGAAAAGTTTGTGACAGATTTTGGTGCAATACAAATGAACGTTTCAGGCGAAGAGGCAAATGTGTTTTTAGAAAAGTGGCAATCAGTCACAACCTGGCTGCTACATGATGCAGGTGCAACGAAGACATCGCCTGAAGTTTTTGGTATCGAACGACCCTAAAAAGCAGCATGCAGTACAACCAGAAGCGTTCAAACGAAAGACAATAAGCAATAACCGGAGCTAGCGTGGAGACCAGGACTCAAACAGATCATCAAGAAGCATCAGCAAGAACCCGCAAGCCGGGCGAGCATCTTTTTGTGGCCCTTTTACTACTCGTGAGTATTCTGGCTTTTTTCTTGTCCTATGGTATCTCCGGCTTCGCCTCAATCAGTGCGCCAGGCACTTTGCCTCTACTTGCCTCTTCAGTTTTGGTGGCATCGGCTCTGACGATTAACCGGGAAGTGTGGTCTCTTCCTTCGCCACCGCCCGACCAAAGCTTTGCTCACATGTTGACCCCCACTGTTTTGATCAATTTCTTCGCGCTGGGTCTCATCTATATCGCGATATTGACATTGCTCGGTTTCATACCGGCAACCTTCACTTACCTGTTCGTGGCCACGCTTTATCTGCACAGACAAGGGTGGTTACTGGCTTTTTTTGTAAGCCTGAACTCGCTTGCGATCATCTATATTGTGTTTAGGCTTATCTTTAAAGTGATATTGCCAGAAGGTGTACTCGAATCATGAGTCAAGCATTAGAGTACTTCTCAATTGGTTGGATGGATCCACAGTTATTTTTTCTGACGGCGATTGGCACTTTTGCTGGGATCTACATTGGCGCCATTCCTGGGTTGTCAGTCACCATGGCAGTCTCGATCTTAATTTCATTTACCTTCTCCTGGGACGTTAACGAAGCGCTCGCGCTGATGGCCGGCGTGTTTATGGGTGGCGTTTATGGCGGTTCGCGTACCGCAATTTTGTTAAACATTCCCGGTGCTCCCAGCGCACTGGTCACAGCATTGGATGGGTACCCTCTTGCGCTAAAAGGCGATGCGGGTCGAGCGATAGGGCTCTCTACCGTAATGTCCTTTATTGGTGGTCTGGTAGGCATATTAATTCTCATGATCGCCGCACCTATTATCTCGAACTTCACACTCGCGTTCGCACCACGAGACTATTTCTTACTGGCTGCACTCGGATTGTTTTTAGTCGGCAGCTTATCTGCGGAATCACTGTCGAAGGGGATGTTTTGCGGCGCGCTTGGCGTCTTGCTAGGCATGGTTGGTCTGGACCCATTGACAGCCGAAGAAAGATTTACGTTTGATACGCTCGAACTCACCAGCGGCATCCCTTATATCGCAGCGATGATAGGCTTCTTTGGTTTCGCCGAAATCCTAGTGCAGCTACACCACCTGGATGTGAAACCCGTCAGACAAAACTTAGATAAGATCCTACCCTCGTTGTCGCTGGTGAAAAAATACCTACCGCTATCTTTGCGCACCTCATCAATCGGTGTCATTGTCGGCGCCTTGCCTGGTACCGGAGGCGATATCGCCTCGCTACTCGCCTACGATCATGCCAAACGCTCGGTGAAATCACCTACAGCAAAATTCGGTGAAGGAGCAGAAGAGGGGTTGATTGCAGCAGAAACCGCTAACAACGCTGCTGTGGGCGGCGCTTATATTCCGATGCTGACGCTCGGCATGCCTGGGGACGCTGTGACAGCGGTGATTATTGGAGCGCTCTTCATCCACGGTATTCAACCCGGGCCCTTGATGCTCACAGAAACGCCACATTTATTCTGGTTTACCGTCGGCAATCTGACGTTGGCAAATCTGTTTGTGCTAATTTTTGGTTTGACCGGGATTAGCATCTTCAGCCGTATCGTTCAGTGTCCGAAAGGTATTCTGCTGCCACTTATTTTTGTGTTGTGCGTCGTTGGCACCTATGCAATACAGAACAGTTTGATTGATGTTTATTGGATGCTGGGTTGCGGCTTCTTGGGTTATTTTTTAAAGCGGTACGGTTTTCAGGTAGCCCCTATCATCCTCGGCATCATCCTTGGACCGCTGATGGATGTCTCCTTCAGGCGTGCGGCGCTATCGGTTCAAAACGATATCAGCCAGCTCTTGTGGGAATTTGTCAGCAATCCAGTTTCCTTGGTGCTGACATCCGCTATATTTGTGCTCTTGATCACAAGCGTGATCAAATCACGTCAACAAAAAGCCGCCGAGCGCGCTGATTAACATGTTGAATTTACCGACTGGCATCGAACACTCGCAACGAGAGAATATCAAGGGGCGCTTGACGCATTAAACCTAATAACAACAATAGGAACAACGTTATGCAAGCAGGCTCTTTCTTTCCCGGCTCCCATTATTCATCAATTTATGCGATGGCGGGAGATGACTGTTCTCTATTCTTCGACTTGGATGATCTAACGGAGAAGCAACAGGCGGATCATCTGTCAAATATTGAATTGACAGCCATGTTGCAGGTAGCCCTTGCCTGCATAGGCCATGGCAAAGACCATCTAGCGTTGTATGAGGAATTTCTTGAGCCTGGCTGGCAGGAAACACTGCAGCGTTACCATGGTCTGTTTTCTCGGATGACAAAAGAAGTGGTCCCCTTCGAACACTTCAGCTACCACCCTAAGACCACTTTCTATCAATCGGTCGCTAACCTTATTAAGGACAAGCCGGCGCTGACCGATGTAGCAAACCTTTATATGTCCAGTGGTTCAAACGAAATAATCCATCAGAACAGCCAGCTTCTCGAGATAAACCGTAACGTCAACTCCAAGAAACACTTCGCCGAAAATGCGCCTGCTTATGGCATACGCGTACCCGATACAATCGTCACCACAAAAGGTGCACTGCGCGATACCGCCGTCACCGCGTTTTTCGAGAAACACCAGTACAAGGTGATGCTGAAACTTTTGGGTTTGGCCGGTGCGAGAAATGTGACTGCTGTCGAGAGTATCGAAGCGACCGAAGACTACGTCGCTGAATACGACAGCGAGATGGTGGTTCTGTTACAGGAACGACTGGATTTAGAGAACTATACTGAAATGACGGTTGATCTTGTCGTATCCACCAACGACATTAAAATCGCGAATCTACGAAAAATTCTTTTTGCAGATGGCCTGTGGGTCGGCAACTTGATCGGCGACTCTGTATCTATAACTGATGAGCAAAGCCGTACCCTGATCAAGGTCGGCGAATATGCACGACACCATGGTTATGTCAGCAAAGAGGGTAGTAACTGTGGAATAGATTTTTTCATCGGCCAAGACGGCAGTCTTGTTGTGACTGAGATCAACGCTCGCTGGACTGGCGGGTTGTTTCCCGCGCAGATCCTCAGCCAGATTGATGTAAACGGACGAGATGCTGTTCCTTTCTTCGATATGGTGCTCCTCAAAGAAAGAGAGGCCTATGTAGACTTTATCGAACGCCACCTGACGGGTGAGTCTGAAGGCGAATTCACCATGGTACCTATTGGTTTTGGCTGCTTCCCTGTACCTATTGACGGTCAGGATTACTTCTATTCTTGGCAAATGGTGATAGGCGATTTTGACGCCTTCAAACGGACTAAAAACCAAGAACTACCCGCGGGGGTAATGATCACCGCCGATATTATCAACCCTTACCAATGATTATTTCCGGTTCACATCACTGCGGGTCGGCCCGGCCCCGGCTCTAGCGAAACCCAAACGGCACGCATAAATCACCGGATCTATTCTTTGACCAATTAAGATGCCTAACAACCTTTTATTCACTAAGTTGCCTTGCTAACTGATAGAGGAACTCATAACCGCTATACAATGATGCTTTCCGCAGTCGCTCATCCTGACCGTGTATGCGCATGTCATTGCGATCTATAAACAAACCGGACACGCCGTAAGTGGGAATCCCCGCATTGCGCATCTTTGCACCGTCGGTAGCACCGGTCGACATAGTAGGCATCACTGTAATACCGGGCCACATCTCCTCGGTAACACTCTCTACGGCTTCCATAATCTCTTTCGTCAGAGGAGAAGGATCAGAGAGGCGTCCGCCACCTTGATAGGCGACCTCTAGGTTGGGGTTATCTACTACCTCGGTGAGTATACGCAAAACATCCTGAGGGTTTGATCCTGGCATCATGCGCACATTGACAGTAGCAACGGCTGTCTGCGGAAGTGCGTTTGAGGCATGTCCTCCATCAAGCAGTGTGGCGACAGCCGTTGTTCTTAACTGTGCATTCACCGCCGCCGAACTGCTGAGTCGTGCAAGTGCATCTTCTGGAATCGGCTCTTCGAGTAAGGCCCTGAAATCAGCCGCACGCTGTCCTGTGTTTATTTCAGCCTGTCTTTCAAAGCTGACCCGCATCACGTTGTTCAACTCCACCGGAAACTTGAAATCGCGAATTTTTAGCAACGCCTCAGCAAGATCATAAATTGCATTGTCATCCCGCGGCAGCGATGAATGCCCTCCAGGATTTCTGGCGGTAACTTGATAGCTAGCAAAAATCTTTTCGGCTATTTGAATGGTGTTGGCCAGCGGCTGGCCATCCTGTAGTAATCCGTATCCACCTTCGTTGATTGCCAAAGCACCACGGAGTAGTTCGGGATGGTTGTCTAGTAACCAGTAGATACCGTTGCTGCCTCCAGTTTCCTCATCGGAAGTAAGAGCAATGATGATATCCCGATTAGGTACAAACCCCTGCTGAAGAAACCGAATGAGATTGGCAGTAAATATAGCCGCCATCGCCTTGTCATCCAATGTGCCCCGGCCATAGTAGAATTCATCGTCCTCATTAAGCACAAAAGGGTCGAGGTTCCAGTCTTGTCTTTCCGCCTCGACAACATCAATGTGGGCCATCAAAATAATCGGCTCTTTCGCGCCGCTGCCATGAATACGGGCAACCAGATTGCCTTTATGCGGTAGAGCGCCACCGATGAAAATATCCTCGGCGGGCAAACCCGCGGCTTGCAACCAAGCCGCCATTCCCTCTACCGCAATGGTATTGTTTTGTTCTGATGCGGTGGTCTTGTATTCAACCAGTTCTTTGTAAATTTGATAGAGCAACTGGTTATCGTCCTCGGGAATAACTCGCTGGGCAAATGCGGTTGAGGCAAGAACAAGGCCGCAGGCCAGTGCTAGCAGATAGCTTAATCCGGTTTTCATATTTTTCTCTATCAGTTAAGAAGTCGGGGAAATTAAGGTCTGTAATGCTGCCACAAAGAAGAGAGTAATCCTAAATCGCATTTTCTCCAAATTTCAAAAGTACCCGGATTAGCGTTTTTTGTGGTTTAAAAGTTTAAATGACCGTTTTTGGTAGAGGTTGGCCAATGTCTGGCCGTATCGATATTGAAGACTCTTTTGAGTCGTTAGGCCGAAATTAGTGGTGCTACAAGTTCTTCTTAGCTCGCGGCTTGTTCAGCGGTTTTGTGTCTTTTATCATGCCACTTTCGCGATTTCTGACAGTGCACGCATGATACAAAAAAGGGTGGGGCAAATAGATCATGATCACCATTGAGACTAAGTGAATCGGAAAGAGTCTCATGTGATGATCGTTAATAAATCATCTTCATGTTTCGGGCTGATTCAAGTAGCTCATGGCAATCGCTGCGTGTGCTGCAATGCCGTAGGCCATACTTTCTTCATTTAATATCATTCGATTGGAATGGCAGGGTGCAGCCAGTGATGGGTCATCAGGTTTTACGCCTAGGAAAAACATTGCGCCCGGCCACCGTTCCAGCAGGTATGAAAAATCTTCCGCGCCCATCATGGGTGTCTTCATCGGTATGTAGGCACCTTCGCCGAAAAGTTGTTCCAATGTTCCTCGGGCAAAGTCAACGAAATCAGGATGGTTAACTGTCACGGGGTACCCCAGTGACAGTTCAACTTCTGCCTCCATTTCATGCGCCATGGCGATTTGTGTTGCGATCCGCTTAATGCCTTCGTGTGCTTTAGCTCTAGAACGCTCTGATGTAGAACGCAATGTGCCGAGCATATCTACTGACTCAGGAATCACATTGCTGGTGGTGCCGGCCTCAATTTTTGTGGTGGTTAATACGACAGGATTGAAGGCGTTGATTCTGCTAACAACCATGTGTTGCAGCGCCTGGACGATCTCGCAGGCAACGGGTATTGGGTCCAAAGCATCGTGTGGCATAGAAGCATGGCCGCCTTTGCCAGTCACTTTTATCTTCCAGGTATCGGCAGCTGCGAGAATAGGGCCGGGTCTGCCGGTAAATTTCCCGCTGTCCATCAGTGGTGTGATGTGTAGCGCAAAAATAGCGTCTGGTGAGTATGGTGCTTCAAACATCCCTTCATCGAGCACAACCTTGGCGCCATAGTAGCCTTCCTCTCCGGTCTGGAAAAAGAAGTCGACCGTGCCATTCACATGCTCTTTGTTTTCGTGAAGTAGTCGCGCTGCCCCGACCAGCATGGCGGTGTGTGCATCATGGCCGCAGGCGTGCATTTTGTTTGCGTTCCGGGAGGCAAAAGACAAATCGTTATCTTCGGGCATGGGCAGTGCATCCATGTCTCCTCGAAGCAGAATGCGAGGACCGTCTCCTTCACCCTTTAGCGTTGCTATAAGACTGGTTGTTTCTTTGGACGCGCGAATTTCTAGGCCAAGATCAGACAGTTCGTTTAATACCGCTGCTGTTGTTTCTGGCAGCTGGTTGCCTAGTTCGGGATTCGCGTGGATCTTTCTTCGCAGGTCGATAACGCCTGGAAGTATCTGATTAGCAGAAGCAAAAACGTCTATGGTCATCATGAATTCCTCGGTCGTTTGCTGGCAGATTCAAAAATGAGCGTGAGGCGCTTGTGGCCATTTTCCTCATAGTTGAACCTGATAGTAACACTTTAGGCAATCATGATCTGGTGGTGACAACTTCCATGACAGGGTTTGTCATTACATCCCCGATACGCGCTAAGGTAGAGACGAGGTCAACGGTAGCCAGACTTAAACCCAAGCTTTCGTCTTAGAGCGGCGAAAAATAAATTGCGACCGGTGTAGCCATCGCTCAAGCGAGCAGGGCGACTGCGGCGTAGCTAACCAATACCGGCTTGTGCGTTTGGCAGCACAAAATGTACTGCCGTTCTCATATTCAAGCGGATTAGCGCGTCTAAAACCTGATTACTTATACGGCTGCTTGCGTTTCCAGCGATCAATATCGTCAAAACTAGTCTTAACGTTATCGATACTTTCGGCATGCTGCTCTGCCATAGACATCACGGTGAGATCATTAGTTTCATTGCGATCGGCGATAAGGATCAACATCTCGCGCAGATCGTCACGCGTCAAGGCATCCAGCGCTTCCAGCGCCTCGGAATTTCGACGCCAGTTTTCATCTTTCTTAAACGCTAGGTAAAAGTAGCGAGCACCGCGCTCGGCGACTGACTTGTCTTTGCTTACCAGGTCGGCTCGAACAGCCGCTCGAATTTGCTCGAGCTTTTCATCGGCGAGTTCATCAAACAGGGAAGGCAGTGTTGTCAAGAATGCTTCTGAGCGTTTGCGCAACTCATCAGCCGTGTAGTCAGCCGACTGGATGACAAACAAAGCAAACATATCCTCGTTAATTTCCGATGTGAAACCGCCAGTGATGTAACCTAACTGCTGGCGAGTTCGTATTTCTGAAAAATATAAGTCAGCAAAGAAATTTCGAATCATGCTCGCGGCTGCGCGATTTTTTGCCGTTGCCTCCCCCAGTGAGAACGCTTGCCAATAAGCTGAGTTGTTGACTTTAAGCACATTGGCTGCGACAACAGAATCAAGTTTTGTCAGATCCAATGTCCGGTTTTTGTAGACATCCTTTTTGGCGATCGGCTTTAATTTAAGCCTCGACACCACGTTGCGGGCGACTTGCTCAGCTTCGAGCTGAGTGATATTGCCATAGGCCATCATTTCTACATTGCTGCGTTTAAACAGGGCTTTTGCAAATTTCTGAACATCCTCTAAATCTAGGTCTCTAGCCACTGCCAAGCGTTGTTCTGGCGTAAAGTAGTTTTCATAAAGCACCTTGCGCTGAATTTCCCGGGCCTGAATATAGGCATCAGCAAAAACAGCGTTTTCCAAGGCGCGCAGTTTGCGCTCTTTAATCGCTTCAAATCGGGCCTTGGGTAATTCCACCACCCGCATTTGCTTGAGCACATCGTCAACGAGGCTTTTGGCTGATTGGCTGTAACCGGAAACAGACAGCGTAATACCTTCGCTACCTGCACCAACATTGAGATTTAGACCCGCGACCGATGCGGTATAAGTCTGCTCGTTGATTATTTCGTTTAGCACACTGACATAGTAAGCGCGCAGAACCACATTTTTTAGCTCGCCCATGTCCTTGGTCTGACGCAAACGAATCTGGTAGCTAACCTGGGGGCGCTCAAAGGCGTTATCCTGCGCGTAGTAGAGTTTCAGTCCAGCCTCGTCGATAACTTTGACCGGCGCATCAGCGAGCTGGTCGACATTGCTTGGCACAAACTTGTTAGCTGCCGGCAGGCTCAATGCTGCGATTTCTTCAGGACTATTGAACGCTGCCAGCTGAGCATCAGAAAATGCTTGCAGACTATAACGCACCCCAAATTGATCTTCGGTGAGGTCGGTCGGCACTCCCTTAGCTTCCAAGGTGGCGATCATATTTTCGACTCGTATGGCTTGCAGTATTTCGAAGTACTGATCAGCATCCGACTCTTCCCAAAGGTAGGCGATGCGTGCGGCATCTTGGAGTGAGTAATGTATGGCGTTGTTGGCCAGACTAATTGCGCGGCCAGTCCCTTCGCCTTTGTTGTCGAAAAGTTCGTTCAGGCGGGCCATGGTGGCACGTTCTTGAAACAAATATTCAGGATAGTCCGATTGGCGTAGCATTTCGGCGCTGGAGAAAGTCGCCTCCATCACATCTTGCCAGTGATCGGCGCCTTTAGGTGTCAGCTCAATTTCAATATAAAACATGCTGTAGTCTTTGGTGGCCTTGTAGGACCCGCCACTCAGCGCGGTCGCCAGCCCCTCATTTTTCAAGTGCGATAACAGGCTGCCTTCGCCTTCGTAACCAAGCATAAATCCAATCAGGTCATCCGGTTTGCTACGATACATGGCGCGCGTGCCGCGCACTGGGAAGGCAAGGCTTAGCTTACGTAAATCCTTGACCGGCTCGACCAGTGCCAAGCTGGGCGCGCGAGATTGATCAATGAGATCAGTGGTGTAATCAACAGGTGCGATGTTCCGGTTTTCTATGGCGGCAAAATATTGCCTGGTCCACTGCTCCATTTGATCAAGACTATTATTGGAAGTCATTGCCAAAGCCATTTGATTGGCACTGTAATATCGTTCGTAGAAGGACATAAATTCCTGCCGATCAATACCCTCGAGGCTCTTCAGATTGCCAATCGAGAAGTGGTTCTCCGGGTGCTTTTCATCAACCAAGGTGCGGAATATTTCCTGCTGTCGCCAGTTATCACTCTGCAGATTCTTTTCAAACTCTGAATCAACGGCATTCATCTCACGTTCCGTGTAGTCGGCGTTAAACAGCGGCGAGATAAAAAATTGGGAAAAACGATCCAGTGCGCCTTTAAAAGCTTGGTGACTGATTTCAAAGTGATAGTTGGTGTGATCACCGGAGGTGTAAGCATTGCTGTAACCACCGTTGCTTTTCAGATAGTTGCCATATTCACTTTCGCCCGGAAATTTCTCGCTGCCCAAGAACAGCATGTGCTCAAGAAAGTGGGCCAAACCAGCGCGATCTTCCGGGTCGTTGTAAGAACCGACCCAGGCAACCAAGCTGGCTGAGGATTTATTGAGATCAGGGTCAGATAACAGGACAACTTTGAGGCCGTTATCCAGTGTTAACATCCTGTATTCGGATTTGTCGGTCGCGGCTTTATCCGGCAACTGACTCAAATCTGCAAGAGAAAAGGTCGTCCAGGAAAGGAGTACCAGAAACAGGATTAGCGTGCGGTTCATTGTGGTGGCCTTAATGTTTTTTTCCAAAACAGTGATTATAGGTAAGCGGGCCCTGCAGGCAAGGCATCAGCTCGGTGTTTCGGGCAATTTTCGCCTGCCGGCGATAGGGCGAGTGTTTGATGAGATTAATGTACGTTTGATACGCCCGACTAGATCTCAGATACTCAGCGAAGAAAAGGAAAATGAGCCACATGTTCTGAATGACGGTCAAGTATGGTCATTGCTGATGTTCAGTCAAATATTCGGTCTTCTAACGTGGTGCTCCTTTTGATGGTCAAAACCTGCCAAGGATTCGGATTGGGCAGCGTCCCCAAACAATTCAAAAGTGAAATCGCACTGCAGATATCAAAACCGACTGATCCAGCACCAAATATCTACCCGTGAAAAAAGTCAAAATCTTCGCTGTTTGTAAAACCAAAACCATTATCACGGGCAACCGTGTCAATATCCAACAGATTGCGGATAGCCTGATGCACATGTCTGGGATAAATAATACTGCCGTTGGCGTCGTCTCTCGCCAAACTTGTGGGAGAAATATTATGCGCATTGTGTCCTTCATCTGTTGAACCTATCACTCTATTTCCCCATTGCGGACGCTCTTGCATCACCATCGCAGATCCTATCGGCCAATGATCTTTACCGTTATCGGGATTATAGTGAGGAGTTCTACCGAAGTCTGACGCAACAACAAGGGTTAGGCGATCAGAGAATCCCCGCGCTTCAGCCTCGGTCCATATCATGTCTATAGATTCATTAACGTGTGCAAGTAACGGTTCATGCAATTCATCATGATTGGTATGCGTGTCAAAGCCGCTCACAATCAAATCACTGGCACAGCACAATCCTGACTCAAAACTCGACATCGTCAGCTGTATTTGCCGTCTTAATGAGCTGTTGGTTTCCCGAGTAATTGACTCTTCCTGTGCTATTTCCCCAGCCGCGGGTAAGAAGTCTTTGATACGGGAAATCGAGCCCCGGTTTCGCAATGCCGCGTCCATCGCTTCAAGATTGGACCGCTTCAAACCAAAACTGTCGGGTTTAGCAAGAAAGCGTGTTATCCGCTCACGCCGATATCGTGCTATCCGACTAAGATCCTCTGGGCTCCGATTAGTGCGGGTTGGGTCGTATTCACTCAGACCTGGATCCACGAGCGTTCGTAAGGCTGACACATCGTTCAATCGGCTGAACCGAACTAGCCCAGACGTTGAGGAAAAACCACCAAAATTGATATACGAGATTGGTAAATTCGGAGCATTACGCGCAGTAAACAAAGAGGAAAGTGATGGCAAGCCAGCAGCATTGCGCCCACTCCAGTTATGCAGCACACCGGTCGTGTGTGAGTTGGTCTGGGCGTCAATACCATTAATAACAAGAATATTTTGGTGATGTTTCTCAAAAAACCATTGATTGTTGGCGATTGGCGCATACGGAAGGTTACCCGCCACCTGGGTCGAATTGGAATCAGACCAATTTGTGATTTTTCGCTCGCCCACCTGGTTTTCTTTTGGATCACAATAGCTTGTGACATCCCAGCCACCGTCAATCTGCAACGTCGCCAGTAAAGGGCCAGAATAATCTGGATGCTCTGACCCGTAGAGTTTAGGAACCGGTGTGACCAGCCCAGCCGCGCCTAATAGCGCTGTACGAGTTATAAATTGTCTGCGTTTCATGATCATTTATTACTCGTGGATGAATTGGAAGTCAGTCATAAAGTAGATCAACATAGAGGTCCATGTGTTCTTCATCGCTGATGGATCTGCACTTGTTTGCCCAAGCCCGTTTTCTCCCCATGGATCTGGAATATGTGGAGGGAAATGACAGTCCTCTATCTCGCCGTTCCAGGCCCAGCCCGAATTGTCGGACAGGCGCCTAGCTTCCCAAGTTTCAACAAGCAAACTATAGCTGGCTTCCAGTTCCGGGTCATCAATCGCAAGGCTTTCACCCAACAATTTCTCGTGCCAATCTTTTAGCTTTTCTTTAATGGACAAAGCACCAGCAGATGTTCCTGCAGCAGCGTCGTCTGAATTCAATGAAATCTGCATTTGAATGGTTTCCGGCCCTGCTTGCTGACCATAAGCTTGCACTGAAATAGTGTAATCATCCGCAGCAAAAAACTGAACGGGTATTGAAAGCGAGCATTGGGACCAAATGTTGAAAGCATCGGTTTTGCCTGATTCATCATTAAAGTGTGGTGCTCCACACCCAATGGTGGCGTCAGAAAACGTTTCGATATCCTCTAGTTCCAATTCAAAAACAACAGCACCAAGCGCATTCGTGATCGTCAATTTATCCACGATAAGGTTTCTGTCTGCGCGTGTTTCCTCATCATAATAGTCATTCAAAAAGGCGATGCTTACCGTACGATCGCCTGCCGAAACTTGACCGCTGACGCCGTACGCAGCTATTTGTCCAGCGCTTGCTCCTGTAACTTCAAGATTACGACTAAATTCAGTGATGGGTGTTTCATTAACAGTAATTCCCTTAAAGAGTTCTCGCTCAGCATTAGGACGTTGCAAGTCGATTAAAACAGCGGGACACGCTATCTTGATTGCCATGAGTTCCGCGACATTAAACATAAGGGGAGTCAGTGCGGTCGCTCTGTCTTGGATGCCGACAGAGTCGATCCCACCATAGTAAATCCTGTAACGGTTGAGTAAGCTTGTGCGACGCCCATTGATCGAATACTCGTCTGGATATTCATTCCAACGCCAACCAAACAAATCATGGACTTTGTTTTCCAGTTCAGCGGGTGTTAATAATCGTCTTGTTCCTATAGTCGCCAGTGATGCCGCAGCACCTAACGTCTCAGATCCAGTCGTTGAATCGCTTAAAGCATTTGCTCTGAACCATCGGCTCATCATCATTTCAACGATCATATCTTTGAGATTGAAAGGTGATCCTCCGGCGATCCCCTCACTGAAGTCTACTGCTAGATTCTTAATATATTCATTTTGTTCTTCAAAAGCCGCGAGTTGAACGGAGAAATTTGTATCCGTACTCACTTCCGGAGCCTCAAGCACATCTGTACCCATCAGCGCTGGCCACCAAAATTTGATCGTTGCAATAGCAAATCTAGGATCGCTTGTAATCTCACTGGCCAGCCACTGCAAGCTGTTTCCTGCATCAGGCGCTACAGCGTTGGCAAAGCCCGGCGTGAGCATATCTCTATACCAAGTGTCACCATCCACATAGGCTTGTGAAGGCAATAGACCATCGGGGTTCTCGGCGTATTTGTAGCTGTCTGACAAAGCATCCAGCCCTCCGTAAGAGTTTCGATATAGCCCCTCGTCGCCGTAGTTCTGAAATGTTCCGGCCACAGGATCCATCGTCTGATGACAAATTGTACAGTTCGAGTTATTGAGAGTTGGGTTGTTGGTGTCAGCCAAAGCATCAGGATCGGTCGTTCTGGTTGCTGACTTCTCGATATCGACGCCAAGAAAATGGTAGTTCGTCCAGCGCGATCTCGCTCGGTTTCTGTTCGTCTCGGTGCTAGGGTATCTGTTCAAATATGCCTGAGTATTGAGGATCCCAGCGTGGGGATAATCAACAAATTCCCCATGAGAAAAAACACTAAAACCTTGACCCTGAACAAACTCAGATATTAGCTGGTCATCAGGTAGAACTTGACCGCGGTGCTGTCCGGGCTGGAATTCGTAAACCTCATTTGTGTTGAAAGTAATGCCGCTGCGCAGAATTTCGTTAGCAATCGGCGTGACCATTGTGTAGTTCGCAGTCAAGATTTCAGTATAGGGCAAATCATTCTCAACAACATAAGCGATCAATTCTAGTGGCGCGCGAGCCATCGAGTTAACCCATGTGGTCAGCCAGCGATCTCGTTCTGACCTTGCTTCCTCCGTACTAATGTCAGCGCTTGAGTAACGGTTCGCGCCAACCGGCAATATATCAAGTGCATTGAGATCAATTGACTCCATAAATAAGCCGTAGTTTAAAAAGGCATCCGTATGGAGACGATCGTTGGCGCCGCGGATCAGAAAATCATGGAAGGCATCACCTTGCAGCAACGCCTTCAACGCGGCGCGTAAACTCACTTCGTTGACATTCTGTTCAGCCCTTTCTGGCACCCGCCCCGCCGCTAATATAGAAGCCCGTCGAACTGTTTGAGCAGCACTTGCAAAACTCACGCCTTCCCAAAACTCGCCACTTTGTAGCGGGTTATCTGCGACTTGAGCTTCCAACAACTGCAAAAACTCTACTAGGTTCAAATATGCTACTGAACTGGAAGACAGTATTGAGCCGCCGCCGTGAGCGACTCCTCGAGATTTGTCCAGAATCCGACTAGCCGCCCCGGGGTCAGTTGCCACATAGGTTCGAATAGTTTCAAAATCCTCACTTTCATCTCCGCTGTATAAAAGTGAGGTTGTTCTGGCAACACCAACCGAGTTATGGCAAACCTGGCAGCGAGATAAAATCACCTGGTCATGAACACTCTCACCAAAGAATGCTGAGGCAGTCACTTCGATTGTTTCAATTTCGTCGCCCGGAGCAGGTCCGAAATCTGTTCTTGTATCAACAAATCTTTTTGGCGTTGCACCGACAAGTGCTTCGGCCTCGTCACCACTAAACCAACCAGAAACATCTACAATGACATCCGTATCGACATTGCTGAACAGACATACCGAACCGTCAGTACCAAGCGGCGCTATGATATTGTTAGCAACGATCTGGCCAGCAACAAAATTGAGGTTCGATGCGTTGGGTCTGGTCACGCCGCAGGGCCATACTGTGGCAAAACCCGATGAAACAGGGTTGACTACTGTTACATTAAGAGAAGCTGCCGTTGCTGTTGAAGGAACAAGCGTAGCTGCACCTCCCACCTCGAGAGATACACCACGCACAGGTACACTCAGCTCCGCAACACCACCGATAGGGCTGCTTGTACCCCCGGTACCATCGCGTGTATCAACCAGTCGCGTTGGTTTTGATCCTTCGAAGGCTGCACCTGGGAACCAACCTGCGAAATCCACTATGACATGGGATGGCGCAAGCGAATAAATACACACCGTACCCTCAGTGCTAACAGGCGCAATAATGCCGTTAGCAACAATACTTCCGGCGGTGTAATTGACATTCGACGCCAAAGGCCTATCGACATCGCAAGGCCACACTGTCAGAAAACCATCGCCAGCAGGTGTCACTGCTGTGACGTTTAGCGCGACTGCGCTCAAATTATCAGGAACTGTTACAGAACGACCGTCTGCACTTGTTACTGCTAGACTGGCAACGGTCACCACCAAAGGTGAGGATGCCGTCACGAAACCCAGAGAACCGCCGGTACCGTCTCGCGTATCTACCAGTCGATTAGGTGTTGCACCGACGTAAGAGTCTCCCTCAAACCATCCTGCAATATCAACAATCAAATCAGTTTCCGCCTGCGAGTAGAAACATACTCCGCCATTGGCACCAATAGACGCAATCACACCGTTTGGTACAACGCCATTCGCCGAATAGTTCAGATGTGAAGCCAAGGGGCGCTCCACCCCACAGGGCCAAACAGTGATAAAGCCTGCTGAAGTGGGCGTAACTGCGGTGACGTTTAACGCCACCGCACTGGCATTAGCGGGCACAATTAAATCTATCCCACCACTGTTAGTCAAAGTTTGCCCAATGATAGGCAAAGCAATATCCCCTGTTGCGGGTGACAGCCTTGTCGCAAGGGTGGGAGACGACGCGACCAGGAAATAGATGCTTAGCACTAACGTCAATAAGATTCTAATGTGTTGCATGATAAAAATTTTTAGCGAGTATCTGTACTGCATATTACTGCAGAAACTGGTGCTGCAGAAGATATTTTGCGGGTCTATTTAGCACAAGGTTAAGGATAGATAGGACCAACTGAAAATCGGATAAGTGGGGGAGCCCGCGATTCTAATTTGACTGTAGCTCAGCCCCAAGCCGCGCATCAAAGCAAAAAGCAAAAAGCAAAAAGCAAAAAAGCGAGCGTACTTCTCAGCGTTGACATTAAACCGTCATCGTCAATTGTCTTGCGAAGAAACAATGATCTACATGTATATAGCGACTCAAAGTAGTAGAAAATTCACTCTAAGACGAAATTCAGGTACCCTGATGTAACTGGTAAGTTGACAAAATGAATAACGCCTTTTGACCATAGAGTGGCTGGTATAAAGCTTTTGAAACAACCCATACGCGCACAATTATTGCTTTTCATTCCCCTCTGGCTTTGGGGAAATCCTGTATTATCTCTTACGCTGGGAGAGCAGGCGCCGCACTTCTCTTTGACTCAACTCTATGACGGGAAAAATGTCGAGTTAGCCGACTATAGAGGAAAGGTCGTCTATTTGGATTTTTGGGCTTCTTGGTGCCCGCCATGTCGGGTCTCGCTTCCACAGATTGAGTCAATGCAAAAAGAACTTGGTGCTGAGGATTTCGAGGTTGTGGCGATCAACCTGGATGAAGACAAACATGCGGCTCGCCAATTCTTGAAACGCTTCCCGGTCAGTTACACAGTGCTTAGCGACGAAAAAGGTGAAGTCGCAAAAAGATATGCGCTCCCTGGCATGCCAACATCTTATGTCGTCAATAGAAATGGGAAAGTAACAATGATTCATAAAGGCTTCAAACCAAGTGATATGGTTAAGATTAGTGGGCACATCAAAAGGTTACTTCGTGAAAACAAATAGCCCCATTCTTGTTATCGGCATGCTCTTGTTGGCAGGATGTCAAAACATTCAACCCTGGGAGCGAGGTATTTTGGCAAAACCTGAAATGCAACTTGAAGTTAGCAAGTTAGGCGGCCAATTGCGTCAGCAAGTTTATTTTGCAAACGAAGCTTCAACTGGCGGAAGCGGTGTCGCTGGCGCAGGCTGCGGCTGCAATTGAGCCACGCGATCAATGAAAATAAAGTCTAAATCTTCGCATTTACTGGCACTCACCAGCGCCGCTTTATCAATGCCTGCGTTCTCTGCGGCGCAACCGGTTGAAACTGAAATATCTGTGAGGACATCCCTCTACAAAGAGGAAAATGTCCCCGCAGACAATATCATTTTCGGCGATGATGTCCGTTACGACATTGATATCCATCAATTTAGTTTACTGACACCCGTCGGTGAGAAATGGAGTCTAGGCTTCAATGCCGCACGTGAATCAATGAGCGGAGCCTCTCCTTGGGGTACGGTGGCTGATGCAGATGGCGCAGCCACGTTAATCATGAGCGGCGCCACCATCAGTGAATCAAGAAAAGAGTTCAGCTTGAGCACCCAGAGGTACTTTAATAAATCTAGCCTCGGCATTGAAGTTTCGCGCTCTAAAGAAAACGATTACGAGGCAGACGCAATCGTCCTGTCAACTGAATGGGATTCGGACAACAAACTTTCGACACTGACTCTCGGTATGAGTTACTCGAAAGACAAAATCACGCCGACTGACGCCATATTATTTGGTCGAGTTCTTGAGAAAGAGAAAACCAGTCAATCTTACTCTCTGGGATGGACCCAGATTCTGGACAAAACATCGGTGCTACAGTCTGGCATTCGTGTCACAAAACACAGTGGTTACTTGACTGACCCATACAAGTTACGCGACGCTCGCCCAGATGAACGACTTGAGTGGAGTGTTAATTTTCGTTATCGAAAGTTCATAGAATCAACTAATGCCGCCTTGCACACAAATTACCGCTACTATGAAGACAGTTACAAAGTCCGCTCACACACGGTCGAGACGGCGTGGTATCAAAATATAGCCGGTAATTTCCAACTGGCGCCGAATTTGCGCTATTACAGCCAGCGAAAGGCAAGCTTTTATTTGCCCATTGACGATTACACACTTCCATTAACCACTAACCAATCGAGCGACTACCGGCTCTCCACTTTCGGCGCCTTTACCGTGGGCCTGAAGGCAATCTACAACCAGCCGACTTGGGCGGTCTCATTCAGCGTAGAAAATTACAAAAGCCGAGGAAAATATAGCCTAACCAATGCAGAAACCGAGCATCCTGCCCTGCTAAGCTTTTCACTCGCCTCTATCGGCTTTGACTTTAGGTTCTAGCCTAAATTTGTCATGGAATTATTCATCTTTCCCTTTAAGTCCATGGGTTGTCCTTGTGAATTAAGAATTTACGCAGGGCAGAAACATCAGGCTCAGCTGGCGGCAAAAGCGTGTATGGATGAAGCTGCACGGTTTGAGCAAAAATACTCGCGATACCTAGACTCAAGTGCAGCAACAGAAATCAACCGTTCGGCCGGAATAAAACCTGTAGAGATTGATGCCGAAACATACGCCATATTGAAATATGCAGGTGTCTGTTATGAACAAAGCAATGGGCTATTCGATATCAGTTCAGGTGTGCTGAGACACGTCTGGCACGCCCAAAGGAGCGATTTGCTTAGCGAA
>Ga0206677_10001777_pt1 | contig 19741 bp, 51 predicted proteins | sample M130m12015metaG_FD_155475 | JGI IMG/M metagenome (GOLD analysis project Ga0206677, IMG submission 155475) | Ammonia-oxidizing marine archaeal communities from Monterey Bay, California, United States - M1 30m 12015 | ecosystem: Environmental > Aquatic > Marine > Intertidal zone | place: USA...
GTTTACTGGCTTGTACTGATGAAACACCTTTTGTACATCAAATCCTATCTCGTAACTGCCAACGTTTTTAAGACCGAGTAAGTTTAAGTGCCACTTGTTTGCGTTATATGCCCACCCATGAGTGCGACCATAAATCAAACTAGCGCATTGTGTCCCATGATTCCCATTAATCACAAGTCGAACTGGAGTACCTGGAGTTACACTGTAGTCCCTACTATATGGCAATATGGTATTTGATCCGTGACAATCATCTCTATTGTAGCCAAGGTTTACTGGTATATTACCAAATGCGGCAAATGATGAACTGCGCTGAGTGCTATCTCGCCACCAACTAAGAGCAACACTCTCTACAGGAACAGTAGTTCCGTCCCATCTTGTCATTAACCTAGTAGAAGCAGAGGCATTAAACCAATTTGGATCAATATAATAAGGAGCATCCAAAACAAGATCAAGTACGTCACAATACCCGTCACCAGGTAGCACATTACCACCGACATAATCTGTGGGATTTACAGCACCGGTAACTCCGCTGTTGATAAATTCTGTATGACCAATCCAAGTACCATTATCACAGCAAATGATATCGACATTTTCGCCTGCGCCTACTTGTTGCAATTTAGCACTGATAGGACTGATATCGTTAGTAGTACTTGTCTTCCAAGGACTACGCTTTGATTGCATTCGATATTGTGCAGTGGTTCGGTTTATAGTTGGTTCGGTAGTACTAAAGTCATTCCTTACACCGTAACTATTTGACCAGAACTGCCAATTTTTATATGGATTAGCCCACTTATCAGTTAAGATATTATTAGTGACACAGATTACGTCTTCGGCTGGTATCTCAAATATCTCTGGATATTTTTCTGGACTCAGGTTGATAAACTTTACTCGTTCATCAGCCTTTAGTTCTCTCGCTTCTTGTTGAGTAAGTAGATAACTTCCTCTAGTAGGACTGTGCAACTTATCATCGTTTACAGCAACCTGTCTAGCAGGTACACTTCGATATACGTTTCCGTCTGTAATGAGTTCTGCATGAAGTTCAGACCATTGTTCAGCAGTATGCGTTCCTAATGTGTAGTACTTCTCACTCATCGCATCTTTCCGTTATATTATCGAATCAATGATGATCCAGAATTATCCGCTAAGAATGCATCAACCTGTGCCTGCACGAATTGATGTGCAACACGCTTTCCGTTTGCTAATAAAAATACTCTAATTTTTGGTTGTTCTACTGCCATGTTATCCTCTCAGCATGTGCTTCCTGTTTAATTTGCGCTCTTGAGTATTGGGGAAGTCTTGATCTTCCCCAAAGTCCCATCCCATTTGACCTAGATTTCCTGCACACTCGGGCGTGATCTCAACTAAGAGTTCTTCGCCCTCACGTCCACGATTCTCATTTCCGTCTGCATTGAGTTCGGTCATCTGTTTAAGTTTTTGTTTATAATCATTCATAAGAGTATTTATAGTCCTTGTCTATCTCGTTCTATGATGTATGATTTTACTAGCTTACTTCGAACAATGTCGGATGCTTCGAATTCAACAAAGTTGAACTCTTTCATCTTCTTGATCACTTTCATGAACAATCGTAGTCCAGACATTTCTTTCTTGCGTTCACTAGTAAGGTCATCTTGCTTAACATCGCCGCAGAAAATAATTCTACAATTTTCTCCTACACGTGTCATTACTGTGTGCAACTCTTGGTCACTCATATTCTGTACCTCATCTACGACAATGATACAGTCATCAAATGTAGATCCTCTTAAGAATGATGTAGAGATAAACTCGACATTATTTCTCTGTTTTAGAATCTCATATGCATCGCCTCTATTGAATAGCTTGGATGCAATATCGTAATACGGTGCTTCGTAGACTTTCATCTTGTCTTTCTGAGAGCCAGGCAAGAAGCCAATATCTCTAGTAGGAACTACTGATCGTACAATGAAGACTTTTTTATATTGAGTGTTTTTCGACATGACTTCTTTCAGAGAGAAGTATAGACCCAGAAACGTTTTACCTGTTCCTGCAATGCCGTGTAGCATTAGATTTACTCCACTTTCCCAAGACTCAAACGCTACAGCTTGATTATCTGTCATTGGGTGGATGTCGCTACTTATAGAGAATCCGTGTGAAAAATTATTGTCTTGGTCTAGTATTCCTTGTTGTCTGAGAACTCGTCTTTGCCTTTTGGTTAGTCGTTGCTGTTGTTGTGCAGGCATGAAACATCCTTATGGTTATCTAGTTTGAATTTTAGACCCCGGACTATTCTTATGAATGTTTTTCATCAGTGAATTGAAGCTATCGGGAGTCTTGATTACTCCCATACGATGTGGATCACCAAGAGCAGGTGCCTTAGTGATGATTTGTTTCATATGGGGATTGGCAGACAGGTAATCCTCACGTGCGTCCATCTTCATGATTTCATCAATTTGTTCACCCGTTTCAGTATTCTCAAACGTGTATATAGGCATTAAGTAACTCCAGTAATTAAGATAAAAGGCAGTGTGACTGCCTTCAAGTGTACCCATCTAATGGATATTTATATCTAAGTTGCGCTCTTAACTGAGCATTTCGTAGATTTCTTTCCAATTATCTACCTTAGTGACTTCATCATGGTGCCAGTCTTTGCTGAATGGGTGATTGATTAGAATCGCATTCAACCCCATATTAGCACCAAGTTCTGCATTCTCGGGCTTATCTTCAACCCACATACAGCCACTATCTAGATACGGCGCTAGTGCATCGTCTTTATCAGCACCAGTGTCTAAGCATACAAGCTTATCAAAGACAGTCTTACCAAACAGATTGTCAAGATTTAGTTTTCTTAACTGACCCGCATGTCTGTCTAAACTCAAACTAGTAATACAGTGAAACACGTATCCCAGTTCTTCATGGATTTTTTTCACGTACTTGACTGAATCTCTCAGAGGAGGCAAACAGCACATAGTAGCACTTTCATTAAAGTACTTAACTAGTTCCTTAGCTTTCTCTTTAGTGATACCATAAGTAGTGTGAATGTCGTAGCATTCATTAGGAGTGGATAACTCTTTATATCCATGTTCTTCCATCCACATAGAGAAACTATGTAGCCAGTCGACCAAGACTCCATCACAGTCGACCAGTATTAATTTTTCATCTTTATTCATATTATAACCTTCTTTCATTTATAAGTGTACTATAGCACACTTTCATAGTATAGTCAACCCCTTATTCAAAAAAACTTGCCTTTTGCTTATTTTTCTGGCGTCTTGCCTTCTGAATGCTTGCCCTACGTTTATCGTATCGCTTGGAGTCTTTCTTTCGAAAGCGCATGTCTTCCTCATCCTTGAGAGACTCCTCTTCAATCCATTCACGGAATTTTTTACCCTTAGCCATAGGTGGTAACTCACTTCTCTTCTTGGTGACTTTATCGTTTTATTCAGCTTTAACTTTTGGTGGACGTCCACGTTTTTTCTTAGCTGGCGGCATATCCACAGGATCACTAATGATTTCGCCAAAAGCTTCGTTGATCGTCTCAGCAGTCAACTCGGGAAATGGTCGCTTCTCTAACATTTGAAGGAGTAGCTTTGCATCATCCTGATCTACCGTCTCAAGCATTTGTATGAATAGAGATTCCCTTCTAGGTTGATCTAGGTTCTCTCCGTCTTCCATCTCAGTGACAAAGTATGCTAATTTTCTTGCCTCACGATATAACATGCCATGCGATTCTTTCATAACCGATGGTGTATATGGTGGTGCAGACGATGGAATCGAAAAACTCCATTTATTGTCATACATCAGAATAAGGATATTTCGTAATTCCTTACTGTTATTTTTTTCTAAATATGCGACTTGTTCAGATGTATCCTTCAATTCGCAAACGCCAGCAGTAATCTCTGCCAATGATAGTGTAGTCATATTAAAACTCCGATATGCTTTCCATTAAGTTTCTAAGTTTATTCTTAATGAAGTAGTTTAACAATTGGCTTCTATCCTTTGGATTTTCTGCCTCGTATTCGTTGAGAATTTGATCTTTGATTCTATCAGGAACTAGTTCCAAATCAATCACAGCTTTGTTTCTCATGTAGTTGCGTTTCACTTCCTCATTCATAGTATTTATATCAGAGAATTCAAGCAACCTTTTCTTGGTAATTGGTCGCTGTCTGATATTCATAACGAAAACATTATCGGCTGACAGGACATTAGGAACACCGTCACCCTTATCGCCTCTAATTATATGCTCATGTAAGTAAGCCTCTGGATTAGAGTTTGAGATCCAACGCTTACGTGTGGGATCATACTGCTTTACATTTGCGTACTTCTGTAGTTGAATGTAGTCTTTGTCGCCAGATAAAACAAGTATTGGATTACTACCAGTGTTTAACTGCTCACCTTCTTTGTGAACAATCGTACCAATGATATCATCTGCTTCAGCAGTTTCGATCTGGATTACTCTGTATGGAAAAAACTCTTTTAACTCATCACGAATTTTGTTGAGTGCTTGAAAGATTGCATTCCAATCTAACTCTGACTCTTCACGACCCTTTCTACGACCTGCTTTGTAGTAGGCGTATACTTGGCGTCTCCAATAGTTTTTATCATCAGCGCATATTACAAGTTCACCAAATTCTCGGTGAAACTTTTGTCTATTGAACCGCAGGGAGTTGAGTATCATATGTCTAAGCATATTCTCATCTACCTGGGCATTTTGGTGATTTCCCATTTGCATCATCATGTTGGAAATCATAACTTGGTTTAGGTCAACCAGTATCATAATATTCTCCTAGTTTGAATTAATTATCTTACTAATATAACACAAACTGATCGGCTTGTCAAGTAAATTATATAGGATCGTTTTCAGATTCGTCCATCTCATCTAAAAAATCGAACAAGGCAGTCTCACAGTCCATTTCACTATCAGCAAATATTCTATCTGATACACTCTGAAAGTGATACTCTTCTCCTAAAGTTCTATGTATCAATGCTCTTATTGATTCGATTAGAACCATAATATCAAGCACTGACTCATAGTTTTCAGTGACATCATATCCTAATTCTGACATAGCAGACACTACATCATGCGCTACATCTACAGAGAACCTCTGTGCGATCTTCTTGTTTAAGATATGAACGTCTTCTTTGAGGTCAGCTATTTCTTCTGACCTCTGTTTCTGGTACTTTGAGAAATCGATAACATTTGTCATCTGACTATCTTCAAGATAACGGTATCTCTATTGATACGGGCATCTGTTGTAGATTGCTTAGTCTTCAAAGCCTTTAACTCTTTAAGTGCTTTAGACTTAGTAGCTTTGCCTATCGTCTCAATCATAGCCTCTGGCTTTCTCAACATCTTCTTGAAGGACTCTTCTTGGTCATAGCCATGAATGGTACTACCTTTAACAAGGAATCCATCTCTTCGATCAGAGACAAGATACTTCATAACCCTCGTCTTAGTGTTGAAGAGATACAATGCGTGGGCACCTACCATCTGTTCTGGCGTGACACTCGCAATCTTATATTCAAGTGATTCCTTGAGGTATAATACATTCTCGACTTGCTTACTCAGAGGAGTTGCTTTCTTGGTTCGAGGCTTACGTGTAGCCTTCTTACTGATGATAAACTTCTCGCAATCAGAAATTAGTTCTGATATGAAATCATAGAACTTCTTCTGTTCTTTGATAGTCATATGACTGTAACCTTCAACGAGATCCTCAGTCTTATCTTCAATCAACTCACGGAGTTCTTCTTTGACTCCAGCATAGTATGAGATGGTATCTCTTGCAGTCTGAGCCGCAGTATTCAATTTACGCATCTCATCATACAAAGACCAATCCTTATCTAAATCTCCAGTGAAGAAATCATCTACACATCCTTCGACTTCGCCAATAAACTCGTTAGTCTTTTCAGCAAGTAACTCATGAGGAGTCTTACGCTTAGGAGCTTTTACTGGCTCATCGTTGTCATCTAACTGAACGTTTGCTTCCCGGTTTACTTTACCAGTTTCTAACAGTTCTTCAACATGCTTTAGTTGAAAATCTTTACTCGACTCAGGCAGAACACATCCATTGAGTTCCATCTTACACAAGCTGGACATAGTTGAAGTACATCTCCAAGACTCGGCAGCCTTAAAGTTCTCGACACTCTCTGGCATATTCTTTTTTATCCAAGTAAGCATCCAAGACTGATAGGCTTTCTTCTCATAGAAGTATCCATAGTGCCGCATCGTCTCTGTAATTTTCTTTTGATAATCATCAGCAGAAATACTAGACCAGTCTGTGGTCTCATATCCAATATGACCCTCTTCGAGAGATCGTTGAGTTTTGCCTCTACGAGGCAGTTTTGTTTTAGCTTTTGCCATGTGTTACTCCATCAAGTTATAACGTATATTAACACAGTACGAAATGGTTGTCAACCTTTTTTTTCAAGTTAATAGATTTAATAGAAGATCATTCCATTGGTAAGATCGTTTTTTCCAGTCATATACATCATCAATAGAACTCTTTCGATTTTCTAGTTCACGCATCATCGATGCCCTAAGTCCCTTATGATTATATATGTTAAGAGTTCCTTCTAGTTCACTTGTAAATTTGTTGGCGTGTTGGAGTCTGTCTTCATCATAGCCATACATAGACGTATTGCTCAATGAAGTCTCTGGTAATGAGCCGTAAGAAGAGTGTAGACAAAAGCAGGATGCAGACATTGCTCGTATCAAAGGAGTGTACGAGACTTCTGGATAATCTGTAGGATACGCAAATATATGACTTCTGTAGTATACGCCTCTCATAAAATCATCATCACATTCCTGATACCAATCGATCTTAGTATTAGAAGCCAATTCACTTGTTAGACCTTCTAAATGCGAAGGTAGCTTTCTTTTACTGACTCTATCGGCACATACTATAAGTCTAGCATTAGGAAATTTGCGCTTTGTGAGTCTTTTAAACGAGGCTAAAACTATATCAAGTCCTTTATCTATATCTCCTGCATATAAGATATTAGTGCTTAGTCTAGGCTTTTCATGCGTGACAATAGGATCTATAGCATCTCTCATCACAATACCATTTGAATATGGTACATCTAAGAATAGATTATACATCTGCTGTTGCCAATAGCTAAAAAATACGATCAAGTCGTATCTTTTAATTTCTTCTGGATCAACTTGATCTGGCGGTAGATGAGGTATCAGTATATTGATACGCCCATCCACGACAGAGTTGAAACTAAACTTAGGCAGAATCGTCTGATTCACATCTCGTTTAATGAGACGAATGATGTGATCAGAACAATTCTCGGTTACGATGTTAGGCGGCACTGAGTAAGCTTCCAGCAGGAATGTCTACTCCGTTTACCAATTTCAAGCTATCCCACCTAAATGAGCGCCAACCGTTTGCTTCAGTATCCCAAACAGGCAAAGCGAATTCACTTTGCTTCTTTGAGTTTGTCGGTGCATTTGCATACACAATAAGATCATCGCTTAGAGTAGCGACCATTTTACGTAAGGTACCGTCAGCCTTGATAAACTCAAGATCAACTTTACCTGCCTTCAGGCTTTCCAAGATTTCTGATTTAGTCATTATCACTTTCCTCACTTTCTTTAGTTATATATTCATTCACTTTCACAGCGAACTCCTGGTATCCACCGACATGATCTTCACCCCACATAATTTGTGGAACAGTTTTCATACCAGGGAATCTTTTCGAAAACTCTTCGAACCCGATAGCGTCTACTTCAATGTAGTCGTGATCCAATTCTAAAGTTTCGCAAAGTTGCTTTGCTTTTAAACACCAAATACAATTTGGTGAGCCGTATATTTTAATCATAGATGTCTCCATTATCTTTATTATGTATAAGGGAACATCGAATGTGTTCAAGTTTTTGGTCACGTGTCCATTCGCTAAGATAGCCATTATCTTTATCAAAGGTATCTATGATAGCGTTTTCATCAACCACATAGTGGTCAATAATCTGCTCACCCAAATACTTCTGAGAAAACTCCTCAACTTCTTCACACGTAACGGAGTCACACGCCCACTCTGCGTCTACAGGATAAGCGGGATTTTCTTCTTGAAGTTCTTCCATAGAGACTACGTAACGCATTCTATATGTCGCTACTGTGTCAACCACAACGTACTTATCTTTAATACTCATCTTATTGTCCTCTTCACGATTTCGTCTAAGCATGTAATCATAATATCCTTCACGCATATCATTCCTTTCTACATTTTGTATAGTATACAAGGAATGGTATTATATGTCAAGTACTAAAATAAGTTTTTTATGTTTGATGCTATGATAAAGCAACAGGTTACTGCGTTGAGTAGCAGTACTACGGTTCTAATGATGGTGATTTGATCTTCCACGGGCTTGGTGTCCTCATCATTAAACGAACCTAATGCGTATTTCCAAATTTTCCACCATCTTGACATATGTTTTGCCTCACAGTAAAAATACTATCCCGTATAAAAATCCAACGTTTAGTCCAATCGAACATACTAGTAGCATGTCTTTTGAAAAACTTCTTTGCTCATAGGTAACAACATAATCAACTTCTACCCTATCAGCTTCTTCCAAGTTAATTGCCTCTTATTTTCTCCCAAAGAGTTTTTTCGTCTTCAGGTTGTTGATCTTCTACCTGATCTTTAGCACTTTCAATTTGTCCGTTAGCGTCATCTAGCGCATCTTCTGATGCCTTGTAGTATCCCTGATATGCGGCTATAATAGCATCTTGTTGCTGTACATATGCACGTAGATCAGAGAAGTTTAGTCCTAAATCTTGGTACCCTTTATCCGTAATAGCAAAAAATGCGATTGATCGCCCACTTGATTTAAGTTTTGCAAGTTGCTCTTCCCAGTTCTCGGGAGTAATGATATGCCACTCAACCTCTCTGAGATTAAGTTCATCTGCACTCGGTAAAACTAATTTTGGTTTTTCTACTGGCTTTGCTGACACCTCAATCCTCTGAGGCATAGATGTACATCCACTAATCAGTAGTGACGTAACGATCAAAAAGCCAAGGACATTCGCTATTGAATGATTTGCCATTTTTTGCCTCCTTTTCTTTATCTGTTAGTTCAGCACCAGACAGTAGTTCGAAACATCTACCTGCTTTCTTAGATGCTCCAGTTATAATTCTCTCTACTAGACCTGGCTTATTTTCTGCCAGATTGCCTAAATCATGTCTACCCAACTTATCGCTGAGTGTTCTATTTTGTCTGCGGATATCAGCAAACTCAGTATTTACTTTATTGAGTTCTTCGCTTGCTCTTTGAAAATCCACTTGTAGTTGTTCGACTGCCGCCTCGCTAGTCTGTACAGCCACTTCAAGTTTTGCATTATTCTCATTCAGTATTGCCATGCGTTCTTGAGTATCGTTATAATACCAATAGAATGCACCTGCCATAACAAAGCTTATCAATGCCATAACTCCTGCTAATTTCATTCCCATTTTACTTCTCCATCATACCACGATGTTTACATGTTGACCAGTAGAATACACTACGCTCTTTTTACCTGCGGCATTGTAAGTTGTCATAAAGTAGTCAGTTGTAACTATCTTTATAGTGCCGTCAGCTAAATGCTGAACTCTCTCTACCGTTCTCTTTTGTTCGTACTCAGCCCTTGACAGTTGCTCTGTCTTTGTTATTAGCTCCCCTGTCAGGTCGCTCATTATCGGTTGAACTTCCATGTTCGTTTTGCTTCCTGTTGAAAATAGCATCATAGCCAGCAGAAAACTTTTTCTGATCAGTATTCCTCTGCCGACTGCCTTTACCACCGTGCCAGTTACTCATTAGGAAAACCTTCATACCATTCATTAATTGTTGACACTATTACATCCCGAAAATCTTCTTTATCTAAAGCCCAGACTACAATCGAGTCGCTATCTGGTGCTATGTTTTTAATAGTTATGTTACTGTTATTTAGCGTACAAGGCATTACACGCCTCTCTCCAGTGTTAATTTTTGTAAAATCAATCGTTACTACGCCCTTCTTAAGGCTTTCGATTAGAGTTGCCATTAGGTTTGGTATATGCTCCATTTACTTGTAAATTTACTCCGTACGACAGGATACAAGCAATCTCGCCAGGAGCTATAAACACCTGAGACCAGGTGCCTGATACAGGATTGACTGCTATCAACAGTCCTCCCGCTATAGGTCTTTCATCTACTTCTATCCAACTGTTACCCTGCATAAAGGGCACTTGTCCGTAAGTGCTTCCTAGATATTCTGCCATATCTCTTAGAGGTAAACATTGACCTGTAAAGTCAAAGGGCATTAGTTCTACTGTTTCATCTGTTGCTTCTGCGGGTACTGTACAGAGAACTACTAAGGCTAGTGCTATTAAATATTTCATAAGCTTTCCTTTCATGCTTATACTTATAAATCTAGTCCCACAGGTTCTCATAATATTTACCAAATAGTCTAAATCCATTAGACATTCTTTTTTGATGCGCTTTCATTCCTTCACTATCAAACCACTCAAACTCGCCTAACTCATTTTTCTTCTCGATATACGGACCGTAGTATTCATCTTGCCAATCATCTTTAGCTTTTTGACGAAAAGCCCATATCATCTCATCTAAAGCCCAGTCCCATCTATCGAACCAGTAAGCATCAGTGTCATAATGATTTTCTTTTGGTGGGGCATTTGTAGAACGTAATTTTTCAGGCACATCTTCGTCATCAACATTTGGTGCGCCATGTGTGGTGTCTTTGAGTTGCACCAGCATTGGATGTACTATTAGAGCCAGAGTAGAATCCATACTCCAGGTATCAAAATGCTCTATCTCAACCTTCTCAGCTCGGTTCTTCCGATACGGTCCTATTCGAACTCTCATCAGATTTTTCCTTCTTGACCAATTCTTCGAATCTATCTGCCATGTCTTTCCACGGATCTTTGCCAACCCAGTGTTCATAGCCTCTTAATATACTTATAATTTTACTGTCAGTCATCTAATTTTCCAAATACGCTAGGCGCTAATCTTTGCGCTTCTTCCATATGATAGTCACCGGGGTAGTGCTTCAAGCACCGATACGCTTCTTTACGCACAGCACTTGGCACTCTTGGAGTCTTCTTTGAATCCATTAAATCTACTAAAAACTGTCGAGTATTCTTTATAGCCCAGTTTCTTTCGATTGGCATTGTCACAAGATTGCCTTAATATGATCGATGTGTACGATAGCGGCTTTCTCACCATTCACTGTAATAGGCATTGATTCTTTCCAATCTAGATAGACTTCAGTACCAATACTAAGTTCTGGATGAGCGACTGCTACTGCAACGCTTGCGCTTAATACAACAGCAGGCTTTACAGCCTTATCGACATCTTTTGTTAAAATAATACCACCAGCAGATTTTGCTTCCTGCTTTGCTTCTGTCACAAGCACATTGTTATGCAACATTCTCATAAAACATAATCCTCAGTTTCGGATTCCCACCAGCGAACAACGTTGAAGAAGCCTAAAGATATAAAATCTCCGTAATCTTCATCTAATCTGTCTGCTTCAGAGGCAACCTCTTCTATTTGATCACGGGACAGTTCAGTTACTTCTTCGACACCATAGTGTTCAAAGACGATACCTTGAGCCCACTCACTTACTTCATTCTCAATCCAGTCCATCATCTTATGGGCACGATGAACTCTGAATCCTACTTCTTCGCTCATTTGTTTCTCCACTCTTGGATCCACTTAGCACCATCACGTTCAGCATCAATGAAGACACCGTTAGTAATAGCGATAGGAATTAGAATAGATACATGAACCCAGATACTTGTTACGATATCGTATCCCATGAATCCCATGTGATAGATGGCAACCATACCAAAGAATGCGCTCCACATGATAAACAGTACAAGCATAAAGTATGTCTGCATAACGGGATCTGGAATAAAACGTAAAGGATTATACTTCACATTCATTATCAATCGCCAACAGTCTACAGCAAATACAATACCTCTTTTCATAAAATTATTCATTAGAACCTTCCACTTTCTGAATGATCCAGTGACCATTCTTTTCACTAAATTCAAGTTCGTCACCGACGACCCAGCCCATTTCTTCAAGCAACTCGTCTGGAAAATCCAAACAAAGTTCCTCAGGGTTATCTGGATCGGCGACAACTTTGGCAACTGATTTGTTGATCATACGATCAAACCGCTGGTTGCCTCACGATAAGCCTTCACGACTGCTTCCGATGTCTTAGCGACAAACACTAAACCACCAATGTAGAAAGTCATATCAGATGGATCTTTCTCTCCAGTCACACAGACTCCATTACCAAAACCCATACCTTGCTCACCATTGACAAGCATTTTAGGGTCAGCGATTGTCAAAGTGCTTGCGCTCTCATCAACAAATTTACCGATGTATTCACCAGCTACTGTGATTACCGTGATCACATCATTCTTTTTATACTGCATTAATTACTCCTCAGTTTCATTTAACATTTCAATTCGCTCTTTAAGTAACAAGATAAGATCGATAAATTCTGATCCTAAATCTTTGTCCTCAAGTGTATCTAATTCAACCTTTAATTCAATTTTCATACTATATTCCTTGACAAGTTATCCCTGTCCTCTATACTTCTTATAACTAGCCTTCTTTGATTTATTCATTGAAGACATTTTTGGGTTCCGTCCTATCGAAGTCTTCTTCGAATTTGTTATGTGAACGGCACTAAACGCTTTTGTTTTTGTAGCCATATTGCTCTCCTATTACGTATGGGCTGTTGAACACGCTTGGTTTTTGTTTCAACTTTTCCCTCACATTTATATTAGTAGTGAGGAAGGCGCATTTCTTCTCCTTACGGCAGAAGTAGCCCAAATTTTTAATTTATTTCCATGTGAAAAGGAAAGCATTCCACGAATATCTCTTTCTCCATTTTAAAGGCTTCTTTTTCCCAAGGCTGGTTTTCATATTTATATCCACCAGCATTGCGTTTTTTCCAACAAAAGTCTCCAGTCTCACCATAGGACAATTCGTTTCTAAAGTACTGCTTAACATGTACTAACTCATGTGCTAGTGTCTGCATCTGTTCCATGAACGTCAACTTTCTACCAGCCCAAGTTTTACTAATCGTCACTTCGGCATCTTTCTCTATAGCAAAGCAATACCCTTGAGCGTCACCCTCTACCTTATTCTTGAAATTGATAATCACCGATTTACTAGTCATGCGATGTAGGTTAAGATACTTCAAGCAGTTTATAACGTATTGCTCTACTACATCTTTATTCTTACATTTGCCAGTAACATAGAATATCATCAGCTTATCCTTATCTTTAATACTAGTATAGTATACGCCAATTAAACGGTAATGTCAAGCTTTTTATTTAATAATTTGTGAAGTCCTCTATACCACTATCTTGACCGAGCCATTCATCGTCTTCCTCATCTTCTAGATTAAGTCTCTCAACGAACTCGCCTTCAACGATTTTGAAAACTCCTTTCAGATTGGTTGATCTGATATATTCTCTACCGCCATCTATCATTGATCCGTCTAACATAAGACAATCATGATGACACTGAGAATACCATAAGAATCCATCTCTATCTTCAATCACACCAAATATGTACCTCTTTGAAGTTTCAACGGCATCTGCATTAGTGATCATTACTCTGGCATCATCTGCGTATGGATTCTTGTATAGACCAAAGTATCGATTACCGAACTCTGGATGTGGGGTCTTACGATAAAAAATATCTACTGGCAAATCACTCGCCAGTAGATCAGTAGTGCAGACGTACTTTATGGGTACACCATCTTTATTTTCATAGTAAGAAATTGCTTTCTTAGTATCGAAAACTGGTGCGTGTTTTACGACTGTAGGGTCTAATCCGCTTTTCATTAATTCTATCCTCACGTTTTTTAATCAAAGCACGAACACGCTTGATGCGCTTTCTTCCTAATCGTGCGGTTAACGATCTGCGTAGTCTAGTCCCTCTGCTAGGTCGATCAATCAAAGGCTTATCAACATCTTCATCTGTTTCCATCTGAATCTCCTTTAGATAGATTGCGAAAAAAGCTATACTTTGACTTCCTTAAAGAACTTGTCGATCATTTCAATTTGGTCATTATATCTTGCCATTTCATCCAATTCTTTTTCAATAGAATCGAGGACGTCTGGATGCTCACCTACACCTACTGCGTTTGCAAGAAAGACTTCTACATTAGCCTTATGCTTTTGTACATGACCACTTGCGTGGGCTCGTACTGCTTGAATTAACATCTCTCTCATATTTATCTCCTTAGTTTACAACTGGTGCGCCTGAGATGATTCGAACATCTGACCTTCGGTTTCGTAGACCGATACTCTATCCGCTGAGTTACAGGCGCATTCGACCCTCAACGACATCAAAATTGGGGTGCCCTATCTTGCTCAGTATTTGGCAGATTAATCTCTTACTGTATCGACACCCAACACAGTCGTAACTTGCTTTCTCTTTTATAGAATCTGGCTCGTAGCAAGTGACGCTCCAGAAAACGGTCTTTTTGCTATGCAGGGCGGGACCGGTACGCCATCTAATTAGGTTGTGGACAGGATTTGGGAATACCTGTATCTACTTGCACTGGACGCTCCCGTCAAACTGGCTTTCAAACTTTCTTGCATCCGCTAGGACAGGGCGCTACCCTCTTCAGAAATACTTTATACGCACGACCACGTATTATTCAGTCACCACGATCTCACTCCGTCGAGTGAAAACTTTTAAATCAATGTGTACACTATACTATAAAAGTGTACCTTTGTCAAGCACTTTTTCCATTTTTTTCTAAAATATATGCACCTTCACTAGATTGCCATGCCATCATAAGTTTATAATACATTTCGGATGTTAGCATAACTCTTTGATATCCACCTGTTTCATTACTGTACTGTTCGATATAACAATAGTCATCAAACAAAGAAACTAACACATCTTCAAACTCTCCACTTTGATCTAATACTACGATCTCAGTACAGTCTTGGTCAAACTCAACTGTATACATTTTGCCTCATTACATTCGCATATCTTCATAGCGATCAGAGTACAGACGGTGTCTGGCTAAATCGCCTGGATCTCTCTTTATTACAAAAAAGCTTTTTACAAAATCAACTGCTTTATGGAAGTTTAAGTTCATTTGTTGCACCTTCTTCATCATCACATTGACAGAGTTTTGCCTCTTGCCTCTCAATCAACAGATCCAATTTTTGCTCAATGCTATCACACTTATCCATAAACTCAGATAGAAGTAATGACATCTCATCATTATTGATTGCCGACTTAGTGGTAGGCGTATTACGTGATTTGATCATTTAAGATCCTTTCTTTGTTCTGGCGTCCCCTGCAGGATTCGAACCTGCGACCTACTGCTTAGAAGGCAGTTGTTCTATCCAGCTGAACTAAGGGGACTGATTATTATCTGTAGACAGTAGTACAACGTCTCTCTTTGTTGTAACTTACTATCACACGTTCAGTCTTTCGTTCACCGGCAGAACTGCCTCCTACGATAGCTCCCAGTGCGGTCATTGCAGTATTGCCATCACCTTTACCAAACTGATTACCTATCAGTCCGCCAATGATAGCTCCACTCAATACTTCACCAGATGAAGCTGGGCGATTTACCATACCGTATACGGGAACATCTACCATAGAGCATTCTTCGACAGCATGGAGTAGTCGTGCAGGAGAACTATCAATAGATTGACATCCTGTAAGGGCGACCACAGTAATTCCTAGAACTGCTAACTTCATTTTATTTCCTTTCTGCTAACCCCAATCTTTGCGGTCATGCTCATTATCGTATCCATATTTATATTCTTCAATCTCGTCTAATGACATCGAAGAAAATTCAATTCGCTCACCTTTGTGAGTCCCTAAGGGATACCAATGAGGGTCATAGTTGCGACCATAATAGGCATCTGCACTACCACGATCTTGTGGACCACCATGTTCAGGTATACGATTAGATTCAATAGGTACTATCGGCATTCTTCTCGTACTCCAACAAAGTTTGAACTTTACTCAGAAGCATTCCTTCTAACGCTTCCATAGCCATTCGCTTTTCATCACTAGCACCTTCATTCAATGCAACTAAGGCATTTTGAAGGATAGTGATCTCTTCTACAGTTTCAGCATTCATGTTATTTTACCCACACATGATTGAATTTAGAAGGAAGGTTTTCACAAGAGTAATTGTCTCCTTCTTCATAATTAATAACTTCGACACAATCACCAGTCGAATGACTAAAGTGAACATCAGGTATACCTAGAGACGTAGTAAGGGCATAAGCCAAACCAATAATCATCCCAAGTACAATCACTACCGAAACGGTATAATCAAAAATAGCCTTCATAAGCTTTTCTCCTCAAACTTAGCCCAAGCATACTCTTCGGCTTGTTCGTCACTTAGACCTAACTCAAGACCCTCTTCAAAGAGGTTCTCAAGCAAGGCTTCATTATATAGATTAGACATACAATCTCCTTAAAGGTAAGCGGGACCAGTCCACTGAACCCAAGATAAGTCAGTGAAGACGTTTCCTCTAGGCTTGTTTCTTGCAGGGGCTGACCAGCTTGCGGCTTTCAAAATGTCACCAGCTTTGAACAACTTGTCATCGGCTTTCACAATGAAACCCCAAACAGAGCCTCTGGTCATCACTTTGATGTACTTTCTGCCTTCTTCGTAATGAAGATTTTCGTTGAACTCGTTGATCATATTGATATTGATCTCACTCAACTCTTTGGTATGGTTGCGACTAGTCCACTTAAGGTAGTCGAACTTGATGGCTTCTAGTAATTCATTCATTTCGTTTTTCATAGTATAACTCGCTTTTCTCAATTTATACAAGTATTATAGCAGACTGGTCCAGAATGTCAACCCTTTTCTTCAAATAAATTTGGAAAATGAGCAAATAATTCGCTACCGTCAATCAAACTAATGGTGCCATTATCAAGCAACATTGCCTCAATATCAGTGCCATACTTGGCACGTGTAGAGACGATAGTCCCTAAACCTGGTACCACAACATCAGTGCAGTTCCAGAGGGAATTCATAAAAGATTTGAATTGATCAGTCATATCAAACTCCAGCCATTTCGAATTTTTTAACACCAGCTTCCCACAATTCAATTGCGGCATCATCATCTTCAAAGCCATACTCGCTGGCAAAATCTACAGAAGACGAAGCAAAGACACTCTCAGCAAGACCGTATTCTTGGATAAAATAGCAAATAGACTTTGCAGTACTCGCTTCGGCAACCATGTTGTCACCGTCGAACATCTGAATCATGGCGTTATCTGCTGAAATAAAATCGATCATCTTTTCTCACTTTCTCTTGATTACACAGTTAATATAGCAGGTGTCTGAACTAATGTCAACCACTTTTTTCACTTTTAGTGTAAATAATTCCAAACTTGTTCGTACACGTAGCTCGAATCTTCATTAACTACATCTAACTCTTGTTCAGTAAGAGCAACTCCATCAGAGTCTTCTGCATACGCAATGTACGCATCACAGAAGTCTGGATAGTCTTTCATATCAATATCTTCGATTTCGACATTGAATAGGTTCATATTATAATTTGACATATTAGTCTCACTTTCTTTATGTTATACTGTAGTGTACAACACTTTTTTGGCAATGTCAACCCCTAAAATGAACTTTTTTTAATTTTCTCGCTTATAAACTTTATAAGCTTCGGTGACAGTTAAGTTCTCATCAAAGCCGTTATCCATAGCATCAACAAGCCACTCAAAAGTTTTACCGTAGAACTCAGTTGCTCTACGGGTCAAAACAGTTATTGCACGATTATATTTCATCATTCTTCCTCATCTCTTCAAGTTCACCCATCACTTCTAGGGTATCCATAGCAATCAAAAGGCTAACAGTCTCTTCTTTGAAAGTCTTCCAGAACTTAGGATCATGCTCTTCGATACTCAAGCTGTTATGAAACATGTCGCAAGTCTTGAGGATTCGAATGATCTCCGGAGCCTCACGCAAACGCATCTCACACAACTCTTTACGAAACTTACGATTTCCAACATAGTCAGGAGTCTTAGTCATGAACCAGACACCTTTCGCAATCTCAGGTCCAAAGAACCCCTCGATGCTCTCCATAGTAGCAACAGTGTCTTCAACAGTGTCATGAAGAATGGCAACTTGTATAGCCATTTGAATCTCTTCTTCGGTAAAAGTACCTTTGCTATCCATGTACTCTTCAACAAGATCAGCGACAGCAACAGGGTGAGTGATATACTCTTCACCAGTGTACTTACGCACTTGACCTTCGTGCATCTTTGTAGCATATTCTAGGGCTTTAATCATTAGTCTCTCTCTCAATTACTTCTATATAATAACAGGTTGGACCAGAATGTCAACCATTATTTTCATCTTTTTCGATTTTATTTCCATAATAATCGTGGGTGCCATCTCTATATCTTTGCTTTCTTTCGTCAATGATCTGACTGCTTATCCACAAAGCTTTGACCCCATAGTATGTGATAATAGCGGCAATTAACAGTTCTAAAATTTCCATCTATCCTTTCCTCTGCTGACGTAAAGTGACTTAAGATACCACTTGTTCTTATGAAAGAACTGATCTGAAGTGTAATCTACTTTCCTACCTGTCCAGCTAAATACTTCGTCCTTATGCTCTTCCCACAGAGTCGAACACCACATTCTAAAGTCTGACGATTCATTAACCGCTAAAGGGTCTTTGATTTCATTTGCGTCCATCATATTAGCTCCAGGTTTAGTTTCTATTTTACAAGTATATACCAAAACAAGGTGAATGTCAAGTTATATATAAATAATTATATCAATCACAACAGGGGTTAACATGTCATCAATCACAGCCAAATCAGTTATGGAAAGATCACTTCTTTTCGCAAAATTATCAGCTATCGCATATCTCGCACCAGATGAAGCAAAAAGAGGAGCAAGATCCTTAGGCTTTACTACTACAGAGTTTTATGATAAATCAGGAGCGCAGGCTTACAGATTTCAAAACAAACACGATCTCGTAATCGCATGTAGAGGAACTCAGCCAACTGAGTTTGGTGATATTAAGGCAGACCTCAAAGCCATGCCAGTTCTAGCTGAAACTATCTCACGTGTACATCGTGGATTTAAAACAGAAGTGGATGACATTTGGCCCATGATATGTGAAGACATTGACCGAAAAGTTAACTTAGATCGTAAGCTGTGGTTCTGTGGACATTCGTTAGGTGCGGCTATGGCTACTATTATGGCAAGCAGATGTAAGTTTGAAGAACGATTGAATGACCCAGTGATGCTGTTTACTTACGGCTCACCGAGAGTTGGTTGGAAAGGATATTGTAATAGCTTAGGCGTTGTACATCATAGATGGAAGAACAATAACGATATCGTAACAACAGTGCCTTTAAACATAATGGGATACACTCATCACGGTGAAGAACACTATATCAACGCTTATGGTCAAGTCAGAAATCCAACTGGATGGCAAAGAGTAAAAGATAAGTTACGTGGCATATGGATGGGAATCAAGCAGGGTAAAGTTGATTCTTTCTCAGATCACAGTATCGATGAATACATCAAGCACATCACTGATCATCAAGAGTAGGATCGTAGAACGTATAATTGCATAGAAGTTCTTCTCCTGGTAAGATGTCTCGTTTTGCCACCATGAAGAACCTACTATCTTTAGACTCTTTTTCGATATTATCGTTGATCGTACAGTGATTATAGAAAGCACCTAAAGGTGTACGCATCAGTCTATCACCCCAATAGAAGTGAGATAAGCCGATCTC
>Ga0206677_10001780_pt1 | contig 19723 bp, 35 predicted proteins | sample M130m12015metaG_FD_155475 | JGI IMG/M metagenome (GOLD analysis project Ga0206677, IMG submission 155475) | Ammonia-oxidizing marine archaeal communities from Monterey Bay, California, United States - M1 30m 12015 | ecosystem: Environmental > Aquatic > Marine > Intertidal zone | place: USA...
TACTTCAGTTTTTCTCTGTGTCTTTGTAAGTTTCTTTTTTGTCATAATTTTAATTTACTTATTGGTAGATTTATATACAGTATCTATTACTTCTTTTATTATTGCACAATCTTCATATCTCTCTCTTCCTTCCATATGTTCTAGTAAAATCTCAAGATTACCCAATGGAATTAAATTCACAATTGTTCTTTTCCGTATTGTACCTTCCTTATGACATTGCAACATCCATTCGAGGGAACGAACTCTCATTTCAAATAGTTCTTTCTTATCAATTAACCGATTTCTATGAAAAAATTCTTCTGGTCCCACTAAAATATTTTAACCCTTCCCCTTAATATATCCCAAAACATCATCCAATCAGAAAGTTTTGCTTTCCATGGGTCTTTAAATGCCGCTGGTTCGTTCTTTTCAAAAAGATAATGTCCACTCCATGCGAATGGATATATGATAAATGGTATAATTGGTATCAAATACCATAACCAATGGTAAAAAATTAGAAAGGTACTTATCAAAGTTACCCATTGACCTAGGAAATGTAATCTAATACAATTTTTGTTTTGATGTAGTGTTAAGTACATCTTATAATACTCTTTTAGTTTCATTTTATTTATTTTTACATTGGTGGCATTTGCATAACAGGAAGTTGTGGTTTTTCTTCTGGTTTATTAACTACCATACATTCTGTTGTTAAAATCATACCCGCAACAGATGCTGCATTTTCAATTGCAGTTCTTGTTACTTTCTTTGGGTCAATGATTCCCGCTTCGAACATATCAACAAATCTTTCATTCTTAGCATCATATCCACCACCATTTTGTTTAATGTATTCTACAACAGTTCCCTCAGTTACACCACAATTTTTAAGAATCTGTGATATTGGTGAAGCCAATGAAGTTCTAATGATATCAAATCCTCTTTGGAATGAATCAGATTCATCTGCTGGAGAATCACCTAAAGTATCTTGTATTTTAAGTAAAGCAATTCCACCACCTTCAACAATACCTTCTTCAATACCAGCTCTTGTGGCATGAAGTGCATCATCTACTCTATCTTTCTTTTCTTTCATCTCAACTTCAGAACCAGCACCTATATAAAGAACTGCAACTCCACCACTTAATTTGGCTAATCTTTCTTGAAGTTTTTCTTTATCGTAATCAGATGTTGCCGATTCTATATGTGATTTGATTGCTTCTATTCTTGTTTTGATATCATCAGAGTTACCACCACCATTTACAATTGTAGTATTATCTTTACCAATTGTAACTTTCTCAGCAGTTCCTAACATATCTAATGTAGCTTCTTCTATTTTCAATCCGAGTTCTGATGAAATGAATTGTGCTCCAGTCAATACTGAGATATCATTCATCATTTCTTTCTTTCTATCACCAAATGCAGGTGCCTTTACAGCACATACTTTTAAAGTTCCTCTAAGTTTATTCACTACCAATGTTCCAAGGAGTTCACCTTCAACATCATCAGCTATAATAACAAGAGGTCTATTTTGACCAGATATACCTTCTAATAAAGTAAGAATATCATTCATATTAGATAATCTACCATCATATAATAAGATATATGGATTTTCTAAATCAGCAACCATTTTCTCTGTATTTGTTACAAAGTGAGCTGATAAGAATCCTTTATCAAATTGCATTCCTTCTACAAGTTCCATAGAAGTTTGGATACCTTTTGATTCTTCAACTGTGATTACACCATCAGTTCCAACCTTTTGAAATGCATCTGCGATAAGTTCACCGATTACAGAATCATTGTTTGCTGAGATTGTAGCAATTTGTTTAATCTTTTCATAATCAGAACCAACAACAATAGCTTGTTTACTTAATTCTTCAGTTACAATACCAACTGCTCTTTCAATACCTTTTTTAAGTTCCATTGGATTTGAACCTTGTTCTACAAAATCAAATCCTAATCTTGCAATCTCTTGAGCAAGAACAGTTGCCGTAGTTGTACCATCACCCGCTTCATCAGCAGTTTTGGATGCAACTTCTTTAACTAATTGAGCTCCCATGTTTTCAAACACATCTTCTAATTCAATCTCTTTTGCAACAGATACACCATCTTTTGTAATATGTGGTGTTCCACTTTGTTTTTGTAAAAGTACGTTTCTACCTTTAGGTCCTAATGTAACCTTTACTGCATCTGCAAGTGTATCTAATCCATTTTTAAGGGATTCTCTTGCCTTTACATCAAATTTTAATTGTTTTGCCATTTCTGTTTTTTATTTAATTTACTTATATTCTTACAAATATACGAAATTTATTTAATATTACCAAATATTTTCGTATTTATTTTAGTTCTTTGCCTGTTATTAACTCGTTACGGAGCTGATATCCACACTCATCCATTATTTCTTGAGGGTCTCCACCATCCGAAATCCTACCCCATTCATGTGCAATTGATTCGATTCTTTTATCATAAAAATCACTAGCTACCTCCTTTACCCATTTCAAATGTTCCTCTACTCTAGGATGCTCATCGAAGTAATCACCAGTAATAGAATCGTTAAATACATATCTTGGAGTTTTTTTATTAATAAACCCATCTAATGATATTGTATTTGATAGTAATTTGGTTATTCTATCTTTTAATAAAACAACAGAATCCCAATTTACAGCCGAGGAATCGTAAACATCACCCAACATATCTAACCAAAAATCTTTACCATCATCATCCACATCGAATGCTGTATAAATTCTATAATCACATCCAATTGAATCTAGTAATAATTTAATTGATTTTAAACATATCCAAGTATTATGTAATCCATGAAGTGGAGACCATATTTTTTCAGGAAATGTTTTACCAAAATAATCGAAATTTCCATCAGCATATATTCCTCCTGTTGCCGTCCATGTTCCCATCCATTGTATAAAATCAGCTCTATTATCAGATGATATCATTACCAATACCGTATCATCCTTTGTTAGATTATATATTTCATTTACTTCGTTTAGTTGAGATAATGCAAAATAATTACCAGTACCTGCTTTTCCATAATTATAGTGTTCTTTAAATTGTGTACCTATTAGTTCAGCCCATGTTGGCCAAAAGTAACCTGTATAAGAACAACCAAATGTAAATAATCTATTTTTCATTCCAACTAACTTCCCAATCTTTAAATTCTGATGCGATACAATCTATTTTGTAATCTTTTCTACCACCAACTTTTTCTTGTATTTTATTCTTAGCGGTATTTCTGATTCCATTCAATCCATGTGTTAACATTAACTTATTTCCCTTATCATCTCCACTTCTTGCATTATCTTCATTTACCCATATATGAGTATTCATTTGAGATAAGACAACAATTGCTCTGATAAAATCTCCATCTATTGTTAAGTGTTTTGAATCTGTTAATATTTCATTGATATCATGTACGATATCTTTAATTTCTTGTTGATACTCTTCTTTATGTTGAGGTATCTTTACTTCCTTAAGTTGGCAGATTGTTAATCTATCAATTAATTCTCCTAATGTTGGTAGGTATCTTCTCATATTATTTAAATAGTTTAATTAACTCATTATTTAAAGTACGCTTCAATGTATGTTTATTATGAATAAGTTCTTTCGTAGAATTATAATAAATTTCATGTAGTTTAGTTATATCCATTTCACAAAAACGTTTTACAACTTCATAGAATTTATATACCTTATCTTCACTTCTTTCCAATTCATCAAAGGATAAATCTGAATAAAACTCACTTTCAAATCTCAATCCAATTTCTTTTAGTTTTTTATAAAATCCAATATCAGTTAAACAAAAAAATGGAATCATATTAACAATTGGTTTTAATGTTTTTTCACTAACTTGCAAATACTCTCCTTCTTTTTTATCACCAAGAAGTGTATCTACACTACCAAATCCATAATAATATGTTTCTGAATATATTTCAAAATAATTATTAAAATAGTTTATAGGATTAAAATCACCTGTATGTAAATCACTATCTACCCAATTCTTACCATCCCACAATTGATGTTTTTTGTTACTTGAATATTCTTTAGTTTTTCTAGCGAAATCTAATATAAGTGGTAAATTATAATCGGAATCCGTTACCTTTCTTATTTTACTTGCATGTCTTCCATTTTTCCAAGTTAACATACGAATTTCATCTTCATCTACACTCTCTATTGAAGGGAACCCAACTGAACCATGTTTTATTAAATCATCTTTATGTAACAAATCTAACAACTGAACTCGTTCATATCGTGGATGGCTTGTTAAATAAAGATACTTTTTCATTCTAAGAAACTTATGTTGTTGAATCAGTAATTCATCAAATATCTTAGAATTATCATAAATATAATCCATCTGTCCTATCTTTGGGTCATACCAATAAGAGAACTCCTTTCCAAACAAGTAGATATTAGGTGTTACTATTTTAATATTTCTTGTTTCAAACTTAATTTTAAGAAGGTTATAATGAGTTACTGATAGCGGATAATCTGAACTAACAAAATCAAATATTATATTTTTACCAAATTGACCAGAACTGAGAATGTACTCTATACACTCATCATTATATAGAAAATCAGCATCTCTTGGTATTATAACATCTCCATTATCAAAATAGTGATTTGAATAGTTTATAAAATGCCAATCATTATACTCATAATCAGAGAACTGATATTCATTTAGTTCTGTCTTAGATATTAGAAATTTAATCATACTGTTGTAACACCTTTTTTCTGAACAACTATCGTGGCATTAGAGTTTGCGTAGTTTATAGAATCACCAACATCTTTTGATTGAATAAACTTATATACAAAGGATGCCATCCAAGTATCACCTGCTCCACTCAAATCTCTAACCTCAACGGTATTATCTACTGAATATCTTTTTTTATTGTAAGTACATCCTTTATCACCTAATGTTACGATTAGTTTTTCTTTCCAATCTTCAAATTTTGCACCATGTTCTTTACAGATATCCCACTCAACTTCATTCATCTTTACAAATGTATAATGTTCAAATGATTTTACATTCACTACTTTTTTTGTATCAATAAAAGAGAATTTTGATTGTTTACCAATCTCATGGATATTATCATAGGTTAGATATCCTTTATCATAATCAGCAACAATCACCGCATCATATGAATCGAAATCAACTCGTTTGATATCAAATGTATTCCCAACCTTGTCATTAGAATCAATTCTTAACAACATCTGATTAGATTTTTCTTCAACGTATCTAGTTTTGGTAATTTGTTCGTAGTTAGTTATGAGTTCAACTTTTTCAACTCCAAGTTTTCTGAGATTGTTAACTACATTTCCTGCCATCCCATCGTTGGTAATGGTTTTAGATGGTTCAAATACAGGTATTGGTCCTTCTGGACATAACCTTGTGCACCTCCCATATACAAATACATCAGTACAACTATCTCCTATAACTAATATTTTCAAAAGCTTTTATTTTTTATTTTCTAAAAATTCATTTAAATTCTTTACTCGTTCACAGATTTCATATTCTTCTTGTATTAAAGCCCACTCAAGTATCTTTTCCAATGTATCTGTGATATTTTCTCTCTGTACATTAAAATCAAAGGCCTTTGATATACCTCGTACTATTACTTCAACTCTAGCACACTTTACCTCATCTTTATCATTATACAAAACCTCTTCACATCCAATTAGTAACTCTGGCATTAGAATAGCCTTTCCTTCACCAATTGTCCATTCATAAATATCAGTTTTTCCAAGATATATAGTTAATATTTCTTTATCTTCTGTCATATTATGGATTTAGATGGATTAAGTTCTTTTAGTTTAGAATTCTCTTCTTGAAATTTAAAAAGGTTATCTTTTAAATCCAAATTTTGGTCTTTAAGGGATTGTATTTCTTGTTTCATAGAATCAAACTTCTTGAACTCATCAGGATAATTATTTTTTACAATTGTTTCTTGTATCTCCAATTTTTTCTTAGTCATTATTCTCAGTTGAGTTTCTCTGAATAAACTTCTTTCCGCTTCTTCCTTTTTTAGTTTATATTCTTCAACTCGTTTTTCCATAGTAATGGAATCCATACCCCTTTCTTCTTCTTTAGTTTTATCATACACCTTAAATAATTGTTGCTCTATATCAAAAATTTGAATCCTCATATCATCTCGTTTAGATAATACTTGATTTATTGTTGAAGATACTATAAATTTTACTACCTCTGTACCTAGCCGTTCATGACCTTCTAGTGTTAACTTATCATCAATGATATCATTTTCAAATCTGCAGTCCCATGAAAATCTTCATGCGTATCTAAGAATATAGGAACAACCATATTCATATACTTAGATTTAACGAAATCCATAAACATTTTTAATCTATCTAAAAGTAATATGAAATCAGAATAATTCTTTTCACGATTCAATTCAAGCAGTATTACCATATTCTTAAATAGTCCACTTCTTAACTTTACTAGATATTCATCTAATATTTCTAAGTTTGTTTTGGAACCATTTTCAAAAATCTCAAATGCGTTATTATCTTCTGATAGAGCTCTACCAACATAACTAAAATATGATTGTTCAAAAAGTTTTGTTTTTGTTAAATTACTAGAATTGTATATTACATTAGATGTTATACCTTCGTAATTTTTTTGAAAGAAATCATTTAATTCTTTTTTAGATTTCATAGGTAATTTTAAAGCTGAACATCAATTATAACAGAAGCTAATCCTTCTTTACCTGTATCATCGTTTATTATTTTTGTTATTGTCCAATTTGTTTTCATATAACGTATCTTTCCGCCTACATTTAAACATGGTCCTCCTTCAAAATCAAACATAATTTGATTTCCTTCTTTATCCTCAGAACCTCTACTAAATTCACTTTCACCTGTTACTCTTAATCTGGTTGGTGAAATCTTTTCAATGACACGGTCGTTTCCATATCTATTCTTAACAATTTCCATCGTACTTCTTTTTAAATGGTTTTTACTTTATTTTTATAATGGGATTCGACTACCCATTTGTTTTGAGTTCCATATACTTTATAGTATAATTCTTTATATTTTTTTGCAGTTTCTAGTTGTAAAATATTTTCACAAGAGTTAATAACATTACATACTTTTCTTAAAGGTGTTACTGTTCTCTTCATATTATATATATCTTTAAATTAAATTAATGTTCTAAATTCTTTATCTCCTAAACCTCTATTTTTTACTTTATTTTGTATTTTGATAAAATCTTTATCGGTATTTTCTAAATGTATTATTTTTCCATTTACTAATTTTTCATCTACCAATAAATTATTAATTGTTTGAGATACTACTCTATTTACAAAATAACCTTGATGTGGGTCATCTAACTTACCTGAGGTTTCGTTTTGAATTAACTTCCCATTTTTCATTGCGTAATCTGTAAAATCATATTCCTCTTTACCTTCAAATACATATGGTATTGTATCAAATATCCAATACTTTTCTTGGTTAGGTGTAAATATATTACATCCATTTACTATTTTAAAGTTAATATTATGTAATTTTAAAAAAGAAAAAAACATTATTAAATTCTTTTGTAGTAGATTTAATTGACTATCGAATGCCATAGTTTCTTTTAGAAAGTTAAAATACATTCTTTGATTTAACTTTTTATTAATACCTTTTTTCTTTTCAAAATAATGATTCTCAACAACATGAAAATTTCTTGTATTTTCTGGATTACTTGCACTATAATTAACTACGATATGGTCGTTTATAGTATTAGAATAATACTCTTTTCTATCTAAGTTAGTAGGTTCAATTAATATTAGAGTTTCTTCCTTATTAAACTCAGTACCACCAAACTCATTTTCACCAAATATTAAATCTAAAACCATTCTATATGTTCTTTCATTACCAGAACCTGATTTACCATAGTTGTGTACATCTACCGATTCTCCCAATATATCTTGAAGGATACCTGGCCATGAAAGTGTAGACATCGTTGGTTCATCTATAACAGTTTTATATAAATGGTTTACTAATTTTGACTGATGGAATCCACCACCCTCTGTATGAGATGAGCCAAAACAGTATATTTTTTTAATCATAACGTACCCATTTTTTCTTTTAGATTATACCAATCTTTTTCTGTATTTTCAATTTCGATAATACTTCCCTCAATATAATTATCAGATACCATTTTATTGTAAACTGTTTTTGAGATTATATTATTTACAAAATAACCTTGATGCAAATCATCTATTAATTTGTTAGTTTCCCATGTGAGTAATAATTCTTTATGATGTACCCTTGGCCATAAGTTTTTTATCTTTTCCCCAAATATTTCATATTCTATACTATCTATTCCTTGATAATAGTTCATTGTAGTATTTGGTTCTATTACTAAATTTGTTAATAACATATGATTTATATTGTGATTTTTTACAAAATTATAAAACATAAGATAGTTTGTTTCAACTTTTAATATCAAATCACTAATATGTGCAGTTTCTGATGTGAAATCTTGGTATATCTTCTCTACACTTTTTATCTTCTGATTTTTTTCACTTTCTTCATTATAATATTCATGAACAATCACTGCTGGTAAATCCTCTGGTTCCTTTCCTGGTGGATTTATATGCATTGAAGAATAGTTTAATACAATATAATCATTAATTGTATTAGACCAATATTCTTTTCTATCTAAATGAGTTGGTTCAAATATAAATAATGTTTCTTCTTTATTAAATCCCTTACAAAGTATTATATCGAAAAACTGTCTCATTAATCGTTCATTACCTGAACCACATTTACCTAAATTAATAATCTCAACTTCTTTACCAACCAATGGTTGTAATAAACCAGGCCATGATAATGTTTTCATAGATGGATTATCCACTACATTAGAGTATAATTTATTTAGAGTTTCCACATCTCCATGAAAACCACCACCTTCTGTATGAGATGAGCCTATACAATATATTTTCTTAATCACCTCAATCCCTTTGTTGTTGTTCTACCTAATGCAATTGCTATCTCTGATGGTGTTTGTCCCATCTTACATTGTTTCTTATACCACCAATACATATCTTCAGTAGTTCCTTTACCTCTTTGTTTTTTCAAACACTTATCCCACAAATCCTTACCAAATTCTAAACTCAATTCAGTTTTAAGTTCATTTAATCTACTCTGTTCTTCTTCAATTCCTTTTTCCATCAACTTCTGTGCTTTGATTCGTTTCATCTTAGCATGTTGATGAGCTTCTACTCTTCTATCATTCATATCTTTAATATGAGAAGTATCCATGAATTCTTGAAACATATCATCGTAAAGTTTATCATTATCCTTTGCTTCTAAAAAGAAAGGTGAATACTCAAAATCACCATTTTGTATTTTTAACAAAAGTGGTGAATTCTTTTTTAGTGGTTTGGTTCGGTACTTACCTTGTGTGTACCATCTGAATGGATTATATGCCATGGTTTATGTTTTAATGTTTAATACAAATATACGAAAAATATTTCATATATCCAAATATTTTATTCATCTTTTACAAAAACACCACCGATTGTTTTACCTTTTCTATCTGCAATTTCATCGTATGCTAATTGTAAACATTCTGTTGGTGAGTATCCTAATTGTTGAGAAAGAATTATAAGTGTTACAAAAGAATCTCCGATTCCATCTTTGATTTCATCTTCCTTACCTTTCAGTAATGCTCCAGCAGTTTCACCTACTTCTTCCATTACCTTTAACATTTGTTTTGGTGCATTTTCAGGTTTATCAATACCCTTTTCTATTGCCCAATTTCTTACTTTAATTTCTAATTCTGTAAATGTTATCATATTTTTATTTATTTAATATTCTGAATAATATGTTTGCATAAAATGTTCTCTAAAATTTTGGAATCCAATTGAAGCATTTTCTTCCCACTTATGAATATCTCCATCATCTGAAACCCATTTATAGGATTGAAAGTTTACTCCAAATTGTTTACAAACGTAAGCTAGTGAATAACATTCCATATCTACTATATCACAAGTTTCTATCATTTCTAAATACTTGTGAGCATAATCAGTACGAGAGTTATCATATATTTGGTCTGTTGTGAAACATTTTATTCCACTATCTGAAAGTTTTATTTCACAAGTTGGTGTTTCTGGTGTACATCCATATTCTGCAAATGGTCTTACATCTATATTATTGTAAGTAGTTCCAACCTCAATAACTTCACCAACTTTATGATTCTTTAGATTTCCACATGAACCAAAGTTTACAACTAAATCTGGTTTTACAAGTTCTAATATCCTTGTTAAATTCATGGCTGAATTAATCTTACCGATACCTGTTTGGAAAATTGGTACACCATTTAAATCTTTCAATCCACCATGTTCCAATGGTGTAGCTGATATTAATATAATTTTATCCATACGTTACCAAACATTTTACATCGTGGTCTTTTACAATACCAATATCCATCAAACATAATTTATCTGAAACTTCATAACCAAGTTTTTCACATAATCCTTCTGCTGCTTTCATCGTACCACCTGTTGCATATACATCATCTACTATAACAACCTTACCTAAATCGAATTGAGGTAGATATGCCATCTCAAATGAATCCTTACCATATTCTAATCCATAATCAACACTCATTAATTGATTATTTCCTAACTTACCTTTTTTTCTGATTAATCGAACTCCACCACCAAATAACATTGAAAGTGCAGATGCAAATAAGAATCCTCTCGATTCTAATGCTATCCAATAATCAGGTTTGGTTTCTAAGAGATTGCCCATATCTTTGATTGCATCCATAAATACTGTTGGATTTGCGAGTAATGGTTGAATATCTCTGTAAGTGATTCCCTCGATAGGAAAGTTTTCTATTTTTCCTATGTGTTCTTTATAGTAATTCATGAATACGATACACAAGTTAAATATTCTTCTACTTTTTCTGAAAATAACATATCATAAACTTTCTTACCAACTTCACTTGGTTCAATAGTAATATGTTCTGATGCATATCGTGTTGCACTCATAATATCATGTTCAGAATATCTTGGTCTTGTTGAATCTAACTCACCATTTACATATTCTACAAATTCTTTTGATTCTAACCATTTTTGGTATTGATAATCTTCATCTGCTCTTGAGTATAATTCTTCATTTAACTCTTCTTCATTTAGATTCAAACCATCAAGAAAATTTTTAGTTCTTCCCATCTTTTAAGTTTTTTAATTGTGTTTCATTTAAGATACCCCTTTTATCTGATTTTTCTTCGGTAGGAATGGAGTATTTTTTTACCAATTCTTCCAACCAATCTTGTTTTGTTTTACTCATTTTTAACTATACTTATTGCTTTTTCTACGTTATCTAAAGATGCCTGAATTTCTGAACCATCTGAATAGTTCAAATCCCATGAACCATCTTGTAACATCTCAAAATCTTCTTTGAGTGTTTCTAATATTTTTAATAACTCTTCGTTCATTTTACACCACCATTTTTAATTGTATCAATCATGGTTTTGATTTGACCATGCCACTTACCATATGTATCTCTTGAACCTTCATCAGAGTTCTGTTCACATCTTCGTTTCATATCAACCATTGCTGCCTCTAAAACTAATAATAAAACATCTTTCATATTATCTTATTATACTAAAAGATTCAACTTCATTACACTTAACACATACATCTGTATCAATTCTACCTCGTACACAAGAATCGTGTTCCCATAGGTTTACTAATTTAGGGGATTCACAATCACATTTTCTATCTGTACATTGTTTATTTCTGAATTGTTTTAGATGTGGATGATTCATCCACTCTTCTTTTAAGAAGGCAATACCTGGTTTCCACCACATTGGTACTCCACTTTTTGCATTCATTATTTCTCTATCACTCATAATTTAACTTTTATATTTACTCTAATATACGAAATTATTTTGAATTATCCAAATTATTTTCACAATTTTTTTTATGTTTGAACCAACCACCACATTTACATTTGATATAATGTACAGTTGTTGCTATGATTGGTAAAGATGCCATTGTATTCCAAATATTTGGATGAAAATGTTCACCACAGATTCCTAGTATATGTCTAAAAAATTCTACCATTATCCAAATATTTCTACTCTTATATCTTTCATCATTTCAAATCCTCTATCTGAAAGATGTTTTCTACCTTCTGAAATCATCCTATCCCAACCACAGAAATATACCCAAGGGTTTTTATCCATATCATCTATCAACTTAAGATAGTGTTGGTGAACATAACCTTTAGCAAATTCTGGTTTATCTTCTCTTGATAAACATGGAATGAATTCAAAATTTGGTAATTCTTCTTGTATCTTTTCTAATTCTTTTCTATACAATAAATCAGATTCTCTTCGTGTACCAAAGAATAATTTTATATTTTTAAATGGAATTTTATTCTGATGAAGATAATTTATCATTGAACGAAATGGTGATATACCTGAACCTGTTGATACAAAAAAGATATCCCTATCCATTAGATTATCTGGTAAAGTAAATACACCCATTGGCCCATTGTAATAAAATTCATCACCTATTTTAGAATCAAAGAATAGTTTCCTACTCATTTGTCCACCTTCTAAATAGGTAACAATAAGTTCAAATTTATTTGAACCATCAGGAAAAGATGCAACTGAATAGTTTCTTTTTACCATATGCTCTGGTACACCATTTGCTTCATCTGATTCTAAAAATCCCAATTGTACCAATTGACCTGGTACAAAGTTTATATTATCATAAAGAGGAGATTCAAATATGAACCTCCAATTTGATTTTGTTTCTTTTATAATTTCAGTTAATACTGCTACATTCATTTTTTATTTTTTATTCTAACAATTCTATGTATCATTTCTTTACATTCTTCAAGACTATTACAAATGTGTTTATCATGCCAAAATCCAAATAAACCGAAAAAACATCTATCATTCCATTGAACAACAAATGTTGATTTATTTTTAATTGTAGTTTCTAATATTCTAAATCTTTTATATTGATTCATCTGTTATTTAGAATAGGGGGAAATTAATCCCCCTTATTCATTTGTAAATAATTGATAACCTTAAAACTGAGGGATATCATCCCCTTCAGTACTTTCGGTGTCCTCTACTTCTTTGAATAGAGGTTCACCATTTTCATCTTTTTGGTACTTCTGTACCAATTGTTTAATATAAGTTCTTTCAGAATCAACACCACCATCTTGTGAGAAGAATGGGTAGATTGAAATCTCAGCGGCCTCGTTTAATTCGAAACCATCATAAAGTAACCCAGCCATCTCAACAGATGCTCTGGTAGAAACCATCGAAGTTAGTTTACCATTCTCACTCATAGATTGAGTTCTAGTGTGGTGAGATATCTCAGCAATTGCCTTCAAGTCATCTTCGTTAACTTCAGGGAACATGAACTTTAATAATCCAAATTCTTTAACATCATCAAGAACATCCATTTCGATAGTAACAAATCTATCTAAGATTGCTCTATCCATAACTCTCGTTGAGGTATATTCATTACCAATGTTAGCGGTAGCTACAAAGGTAACACCTTCAGCCACATTCACAATTGGAGAACCATCAGCCTCATCCAATCTCAAGTATCTTTGTCCTTGGTCAAGAACAGTCATTAAGATGTTCCACGCATCTGGGTGAGCTCTCGATAACTCATCTAACAGAATAACTGCGTTTGGAGTTTTGATTGCCGTAACAAAAGCGGATTCTGAAAAGTATGTACCTTTTTGTTTATCGAAGTGAGTGTTACCAATTAAGGTAGCTCTCGGGTCTTGAGTTGCCCCAAGGTTGAAGTAGAAATCTGGTCTATCCAACGCGTTCACTAGAGCTTTGGAAGCCATGGTTTTACCACATCCACTTGGACCGGTCATCATAATATTTTTAGCCCTCACAGCACTTCTGATAAGATATTTCCATTTCAGTTCTTCCATAACCAATTCAGTTGGTTTAAGAGATACAGAACCTTTGTGGATAAAATCTTTGATTGCGGTGTGGTCACCTTTATCTTCGAATTGTACACCACCTTGGTCTGTATTCATAGGAATAACCAAAGAGTTATAAACATCCATATTTACTTTTCTGTAAGATTTCTTACCATTCTTATTGATGTAAGCCTGAACCGCCATTCCTTGATTGAAGGCTGATTTTCTTACACCTGTGGTAGCTCCTAGAGTACCAACTTTTACCCCTTGGGTATCGATTAATTTGAAAGTGTTACCAAACTTTTCAACTTTGTACACTTCTGTGGAAACATATCCAACTTTAAATTCTTTCATTTCACTCATAATTATTTGTTTTAAGGTTTATTAATTATTAACTCATTTACTATGTAAATATACGAAAAATATTTCATATATCCAAGCCTTTTTTCATTTATTTTTGTAAAAATAATTGGTTCATAGTTTTGGTGATTTGGTTAAGATTTGTAACATCTACAAACTTAGCTCCTTTACCATACATTGTTTGAAAACTTCTTTTTTCATATCCACTACAACCATAGTCTGATACGAAGTAGGATAAGGTTTTGATTCCCATACTTTCAATCATTTTAACCATCTTACCAGTATGTCTTTCAGCGGAATCACCAGAGTAGTAGAAACCAGGTCCACCATAGTAAGGTTGTCCATCTGATAGATTCAAGAAATATGAATCTAAATCATTGTTGATTGGAATAAATGATTTCATAATAGCCTCAAAACATAATCCTTCTGGTGTTGTACCATTTGGTCTTAAACCACCGAACATTTGTTTTACTTTAGAAAACTTATCTGTTTTAGAATCGTAAGCCATAACGATATATGGTTTCTCATTTTGAGTACATCTGAAAGTTACTTGAACATTTAGATTAGGAATCATATCAACTGCCTTACACATTGCAACTACGTTAATCATCGTATTTCTCCACTTCTCACCATTCATAGATGAACTAGCATCTATTGATATATGTAAGTTAGCCTTTTTGTAAGAATCAACTTCTGAGAATTGGAATACATTTTCATTACCAAATCCTAAAGATGAAATCATTCTCTTATCAATTCTACCAACTTTCTGTCTGTTGAAAACAGTAGTTCTATCTTCACCTCTCACTTGAAGTTTCTTACCTAACATTGTACCAAGTTTGATTCCTTTCTGAACCTCTTCTTGATAATCCATTTTGATTCCACCATCCCAATAATCGTTTCTAGTCATTGGAAACATTTCTGATTCAAATAATCCCTTAGTCATTTTATTAACCACGATACATTGAACTGTTTGATTACCATAGTAACCTTGGTTGAAATCTTTTCCAACTTCTTTCATTTCAGAACCACTTTCTTCAATAGCATTTAGGTTCTTAGAATCTGTTTTAGTAATTGAAGTTTTTTGAATATCACCATCCATAAACTTCTTTTGTTTCTCAATCTTCTTTTTAAGTAAATCTTTTTGTTTATCTGTTAATTGAACTGAGTTTGTTGAAGGAGAATTATCTTCACTTGGTTCACCTTCCATGTTATCAGGTAAGTTACCAACACTCATTGAATTACCACCAGTTGGTGTTTCATCTTTATCACCACCCATTGGAGATTCACCAAGTTCTTTTAATAACTCATTGAAATCTTCATCACTCATTCCTTGAGAAGAACCACCATTACCATCATCAGAACCTTGCTCATCGGAAGAAGAACCATCACCATTACCACCCTTTTGTGGTTCAGTATCATCTGAAGTTGGTTGATTGATATTTGATAAAATTACTTTGAACATCTCAATAGCTACTTGAAGTGATTCACTTGAATCTTTCAATCTACTGATTTTGTTCAAACCAACTAATTTGTAAATCTTTCTCAAACCTTTCAGAGCCGAAAGTTGAGTATTTTTATTATGTAAGTTGATAATTCTGAACATATAAGAATCGATTGTTTCATCAGTATGTTCATCAGATAAGAGAGCCTTATCGATTAATTTATCATTGAAGTACTTATCGTACATTTTTCTGTAATAATCTCTGTAACCAGGTGCTGATTTGAATACGAAGTTATCAATTCTTCTATCTTCAACATAGTTCCAAAGGTTTTTAATAGTTTCTTGAGTATTATAAATACCTTTCTTGATAGCCCCATCAGTTATGTGAGTAGGTATATGAGAAGATAAATCTAATAACAATTGAAAATTTGAAAGTTTGATGTGAGAACCCTCGTGAAGTGCCAGTCCAACTGCCACATCAAAATCTTTTGGTTCTGTTATCCTACTTCCAATAACAACTGATTTACCATCAGTATAAGAATCACCTCTCTCTTTGAACTTAACTGGTATTGATTCATTTGTTACAATGTTAACGAAGTTAGATATTGCTCTTTTAGAAGAAGCTAATTTGTATAAATCTAGGGATTTCTTTTCCTTATCAGAAAGTTGGTTAATGATGATATCATCTGTATCGAAATCATCATACCAAAAGGAAGAATTGTTGTATTTACTCATAGTTTTAAGGTTTAATTATCACTCATTTACTTTGTAAATATACGAAATATATTTGGAATAAACAAGCTTTTTCTTGTTTATTTTTTATCTATACAAAGTTACTACCGAACCGAACTCATCATCAAAAACTTTTACTAAGTTTTCGTAGTCTCCACTCATCATTTTATCTAACATTTCTTTAATATAGGAATCACCCATACCAAGTTGTTTACCAAATTTCTTAGCAGTACCCAATAGGAAATATGCATTTCCTTGAGGACCTGTTAAATCGATTTCAATTCCGTTTGTTTGTTGTTTTTGCTTAATCATATATCACTTATTTACATAGTAAATATAGTGAAAATAAACCACAATTCCTAATAAAAAGTGTTAAAATTATGTTAAAATTTTATGAATGATAATATTCAAAAATAGGGCTGTCGTTATTCATTCCTTTATACTTCCATCCTTGCTCAAGAAGATTTAACTTCATAGCTGGAGAATTGTATTTTGGAGAAAATTCTTTTGTAATTTTTATTGGTTGTTTTTTATACATTATAATAAATCATTTGGTGTTCCTCTGTATATTCTATATGAATCCTCATCAAAATGTTGTGTAGATACCTCAAAAACGATTGAGTTATCTTCTAACGATATTAATTGATGTGGCTGTCCTCTTTCTATTAAAACAGAATCTCCCTCCTTAATGATTCTACTATCGTGTAATCCATCTTCAACATCAATCCAATTGAATTGAAAACTTCCTTGTTGAATATACCAAGTTTCTTTCTTTTTAAGATGATAATGCATTGAAAAGTTTGCCATCTTCTTTTCAAAAACTAATAGTTTTCCACAATATTCTTCATCATTGTGAATCCATAGTTCATACCCCCAAATTTTTTCTACTCTTTTAGGTGGTTTTACATCAATTGGTATAATCATAACTTATTGTTTAAATTGGAGCTCCCCATGGTTTAATCCAATACTCCCAAAATATTCTTTTTAATTTACTCATACTCGTAATCAAATCCATTTTCTTGTCTATCTAATTCATCGTAAACATTTTCCAATTCTTCAATACAATTATCAACAGATTCCCAATCTTGTTCATCTCTAGCATCTTCAAGTGTAGACAAGATTCTTTGTATTTTTTCCGATAAGTTTTCCATATTATAGTAATCTAATATAATTAAGTGTTATATGTGATTAAATATAGACTTATTGAAAAAACCGAAATTATATGTTAAAAGATATTATCTTCTTCCCTGTCCTCTGTACTTCTTCTTGTAATTTTTTGCCTGTTTACTATTGGAAGTTTTAGACTTAGAATGAACTCCTGGTCTCTTTTTCTTTTGAGATTTTAGGAGGTTACCTAATGTTAATGCCATTATTTTTTAATAAGTTTGTTTCTTTTTAACGCTCTTGCAGTTTCAATCCACTTTTTACCAATCGGATTGTAAACTTTTTTTCGAATGAATGAGTTAACCGCTTTTTGAACTTGACCAGAAATAGGTTTATAAACTGTATTATCTACAATTCTAAAATTACCACCAAATAAATTTTGGAATTTACCTAAGTTGTTCTGAACATCACTCCATGATTTTTCTAGTAAATCATCTGGTAGAACTCTTTCTCTTTGTTTGTTTCTTTCTTGAGCTACTTCAAGTGAAGTATTTACAAATACCATGTAAGTATCGTAACCTAGTGATTCAGCGTATTTCTTATTCTTCTGAATCTTACTGTAAACATGACCAGTACCATCGATAATCATACCCAACCTACCAGCTTCATAAAATGATTTCTGTTTCTTAGTAAGTTGTTTTGCTTTATCTCTAATACCACCTGGTGTTGCAGTAATCTTATCCCATAGTTCTGGCTCTTCTCTTTCGATTCTTGCCAAATCTTTTGGGTCAATACCATTATCCTTCAATCCTTTTTCAAATGCTGAATCCGAATTTACTGATTTAAGACCAGTTGAGGAAAATGATGATTTGAGTCTTTTATCTATACCGAAAATTTCCATGGCGGTGAATGATTTACCTGAACCAGGTCCACCTGCCATGAAAACACATTTTAAGATACCGGGGTCATCAACACCCTCGATAATCATTTGTTCTAATAAAGCTTCTTTTATATTCAGTAATTCAGATTCTATGTCATACATTGAATCAATTAATACTGTTTCGGTAATCAATGATTTTAAACTCATTTATAATACTCCTTATTTCTTATTGTAAAGTGAGTAAACTTTATTTACCAAAGTTGATTTTTTGATTGAAATATCCAAATCAGTACTATGGTCTTGTTTAGCTGCATCTACTAACTGTTTTTTAGTTAGTGAATTCAACTTAGATTTAGTTGGTTTACCTTTTATTGCCTGAACAACATCTTGTAACTCATCAACTACATCTTCAATCTCTGCTTTTACTTTTTTAGCACGAGTCTTAACAGTTTTAACTGTTTTCTTTACCTTATCGGCAACTTCTTTAACATCTTCGATTGCATCTTCGATGTCATCAGCGATTAAATCGCCGTCTTTGTCCTCAATCTTACCAGTCTTGATAAGAAAGAAGTAAACTGCGGCACCTATTGCAAGGATACCTAAAATAATTAGAAATGTTTGCATGTTTGCTTTCTTTATTAATTGTTATTGATTGTATATAAATATAACGATATCAGATAAACATTTGAATATCATCATTACTATCGTAATCATAATCCTCACTACAATCTTTTATGAGGCCTGATTTTGGGAATAATGATGCGTACATAAACAATATTGTTAATACTGTTCCTCTGATTCCTTTTGTTAATTTTTGTATTCTACTCTTCACCGTATAAACTCCATCTTTTTGTTGGTTCTGGTTCTATTATTATTTCTTCGGTATCCACAAGATAAACGAATCCTTCTCTAGCATCCATATAAAATTGTGTTTTACCTGTATCTTGATAAATAAATTCAAGTGCATCGGTTAAAGAATCTAATGTAACTGTTGAGTTAGAAAGAGGAGTCCACCTATCTCCAGGTGGTACTCTCTTTGCAACCTTAGTTTTTACTTCGTTCTCTTGTATTTGAGGTTCTTTACTCATTACTCAATTACTCTTAGTACTCTACTTTCTTTTGCTCCACTTACTTTGTAGTCAATCTGAACTCCACTATCTTCAAAATCTTTTACAACTCTTGATTCAGCTTCTGTTACTGATTGTGCATCTACTAAGTAGATTTCTTTTGCTTTTTTGTCTTTACCATTTTTAAGTGTGGCAACAACCACTTCTACTGTAACTTCGAAAAATTTACTCATAATTATT
>Ga0206677_10001783_pt1 | contig 19713 bp, 14 predicted proteins | sample M130m12015metaG_FD_155475 | JGI IMG/M metagenome (GOLD analysis project Ga0206677, IMG submission 155475) | Ammonia-oxidizing marine archaeal communities from Monterey Bay, California, United States - M1 30m 12015 | ecosystem: Environmental > Aquatic > Marine > Intertidal zone | place: USA...
GCTCTGCTGCGCTGATGGCACGATAAGCAGCATTAGCGCGCATATCCGCGATAGGATCAATGGCACTGGCGACCACATCATTGGTGATCACAACAGGATCAACGGCTTTGCCAATCATCTGTGCCTCAACCTGTGGCACACGGGTAGCGACAGGACCACACGACCCAATGGCGAGTGCAGCCTCAACCACAACACCGTTCCGCACAACAAGCCGTGCAGATGTCATTGCGATAGAAATCACAAGATAGGCGCGCGCGCCCAGTTTCAGAAAATGGCTATGCCCCGTTAGAGATGATTTGGGGATAAGAAGCGCAGTGATGAGTTCAGTCTCGGCCAGCACGGTCTTGCGCGGTCCAATAATAAAGTCTTGCAAAGGCACAACACGGGTGCCACCCTTAGATTGCAGCTCAACCTTTGCATCCAGTGTCAATAGCGGCGGCACACCGTCGGCGGCGGGTGAGGCATTACACAGATTACCTGCAATGGTGCCACGGTTTTGAATTTGCAATGCGCCGACCTCTTGGGCGGCAAGTTGAAGTCCGCGACAGGCGGGCGGCAGATCAGCCTTTATGAGATCGGTCCATGTCGTTGTGGCCCCAATACGGATACCGTCGTCCGTATGACTGATCCCGCGCAAAGATTTAATCCCGGTGATATCCAGAATGGCGCCTTGCAAATGCTTATGTTCCGTCGAGGGAAACAAATCAGTGCACCCTGCTGCAATTCGCAACGACCCGGCCGCAAGCTCCTCAAGCGCGTGTTCTAAAGCAGAGGGACGAAGATATGAATTGATAAATGTCATGAGCATGCTTGTATGTTAGTACACAAACAGACGTTGCGGTACCGGAAGCAAGGTGTCAATAATTTCTGCATGCATATTAAAAGCCGCTCCACCGAAGCTTATCAACTTTCTATTCAAGTTGGGTATAACCTGCGCCGGAGTAATAACAGGCATCTGGCAGTTTTTGCCCGACATGTGAACGGGCTGACTTAGACGCAATTTGCGGCCCTTGCCCGACTCTATGGGTCTGGAACCCTGTTGTAGAATTAACTAGGGCGGCTTACGGCAATGGATTCGACCACAAGCAAATTTGTCAGCAAGCGGTTGAAGATAAATAACCTTCTGAGTTCGTAGGCCGATTTGATAGACTAGCGGTTGCGCTTGGTCGAACTGCCAGATTTTGGCAGAAAAACATTCGTTGAGGCGCAAACTCAAGCCCTTGCTACGAGGCAGAAAATTGTAGCACGACTCACCAATGATCGCGCGACTATATGGGGCCGACAAGCTCTACGACCAAAATAAGCGTCATTGTGGTTGACTAAACAGGCCGCATCAAGATTACTTGTAGATATGTAAATTGATGCAGGACACAGATATGTCGACTAATCGGGGCGGAATAATCGGTGTGGATGTAGGCGGCACTTTTACAGACCTTGTCGTGATTGACGGTAAAACGGGACACATACGGATAGCAAAGACGCCGACGACGCTGGAAAATCAGGCATTCGGTGTCCTGACCGCCATAGATGACGCCCAAGTGAAATTACCTGACATCAACTTGATCGTGCATGGAACCACGACAACGACAAACGCGGTATTGGAACGCAAACTATCGCGCACAGGGTTGATCACGACAGGCGGCTTTCGCGACGTTCTGGAACTGGGACGGCGCACCCGCCCGCAGGCCTATGGCATGACAGGTCAATTCGTACCCATTATCCCCCGTGACCTGCGGCTTGAAGTGCCCGAGCGTATGGACGCATCCGGCAAAGTCGTAACAACATTGGACGAACAGGCCGTGCGCGACGCGGCGCAAACCCTGATCGATGCCGGGTGTGAAGCCCTGGTTATTCATTTCTTGCATGCATACGCAAACTCTGCCCACGAACAACGCGCAGCTGAAATTGCAGCCGAGATTTGGCCGAATAAATATATAACAACAGCTCACAGCCTGTTGTCCGAAACCCGCGAATTTGAGCGTGGCGTAACAGCGGCAGTGAATGCCTCCGTTCAACCTCTGTTGGAGCGCTACGTGACACGGCTGAGCGACGAACTAGCAGCTCAGGGATATGCAGGCGATGTACTTGTGATGAACGGCAATGGTGGCATGATATCTTCAAAACTGGTGGCAAAAGAAGCGGCAAAGACAGTGATGTCGGGTCCTGCCTCGGGCGTAATGGCAGCGGCTTACACCGGGCGCCGCGCGTGCGAGCCGAACCTGCTGAGCTATGATATGGGCGGGACATCTACAGACGTGGCGCTGATCTTAAACGGCACACCGCCCGTATCAAACGAGATTGAGGTGGAATATGGGATGCCAATCCACGTTCCGATGGTGGACGTACGTACAGTCGGCGCAGGCGGCGGGTCTATCGCGCGGGTCAATCCGGCTGGGCTGCTAGAAGTGGGGCCTCATAGCGCAGGCGCAGACCCCGGCCCAATTTGCTACGGTAGAGGGGGAACGGATCCGACTATTTCAGACGCAAATATGTTGCTCGGCCGGCTGAACCCTGAAAAGCTAAATTCGGTGACAGGTGGCACCAGCACCGATGACATCGCTTCGATTTTCCAAACTAAACTCGGCACGCCGCTTGGTGTCGATGCACGTGCTGCCGCTGAGGCGGTGATCCGCCTAGCCAATGCCAAAATGTCCGGTGCAATACGCATGGTGTCGCTGTCGCTGGGCGCCGATCCTCGCGATTTTGCGCTATTCGCCTTTGGTGGAGCTGGGCCGCTTCACGCAGCAGCCCTTGCACGCGAACTAGGCGTGCCCCGCGTCTTGATCCCGGCCCGTCCTGGGATCACAAATGCGCTTGGGTGCGCCATTGCAGATTTGCGCCACGACTTTGTGCAAACCATCAACCAGTCCCTTGATATGGTAGATGTGAAGGTCTTGCATAACGTCTTTGCAGCGCAATCGTCAGCTGGACAATCCGCCCTGAAACGCGAGGCCGTCAAAGTGTGCGAGGTCCAGACAGAATTCAGTGTGGACATGCAGTTTCTAGGTCAAAGCCACGTGATCCGTGTCCATTTAAACCATGGCACACCAACCGCAACGGAACTGCGCAAAAAGTTTGAATCAGTCTATTGGAAGCGTTTTAAGGTGGATTTACCACAGATCAGGGCGAGGATAGTCAATGCCAATTGCTCAGTCATCGGGGTTTGCGATCCTATCGACCTGTCACAACTCATTGATCCGGCAGGGCGTCATGACACCGCAATGCCTGTGACCACGCGGGATGTGTATTTTGACGGTGCCGCATATAAAACGCCCGTCTACTGGCGCGATCACTTGCCGCAAAATGTGCAGCTGAACGGTCCCGCGGTGATCGAACAACTGGATTGCACCATCCTGATCCCACTGGGCGATCACGTTACTGGCGGTGTGGATGGTAACCTCACGATTCACATAGGGGGTGCTGCATGAGCATTGATCCAATCACACTTTCCGTCATCCAGGCTGGCCTGCAGCAGGTCTGCGACGAAATGGACCTTAGCTTTTCGCGGGCTGCTTTCTCGCCCGTGATTGCGGAAGCGAACGACAGGTCAGATGGCATTTATGCAGCCGAAGACGGGGCGCTGATTGCACAAGGTGCGGGGGGGTTGCCTGTGTTTGTGGGCACCATGCAGTATTCGACCCGTAAGTTGATCGAAATGATCGCAGCAGGCACCGTGGCCAAGCCTAAACCCGATGACATCTATATCGTCAACGATCCCTATCTAGGGGGCACGCATCTTATGGACGTTCGGTTCGCACGACCGTTTTACCGCAAAGGTGAAATCTATTGCTGGCTCTCGAACACCGGACATTGGCCCGATACAGGTGGCGCTGTGCCGGGTGGATTTTCGGCCTCTGCCACGTCTGTGGAACAGGAAGGGCTGCGGCTGCCTCCCGTGCGCCTTTTCAAAAAAGGGGTCTTAGACCAGGAAATCTATTCGATCATCTGTTCAAACATTCGGGTCGCGGATCAACGGATCGGGGATGTCAAAGCCCAAGCCGCCGCCCTGATAGTCGGCGAGGATCGGTTGAATGCTCTGCTGGACAGATACGGGGACGACGTTGTAAAAGCGGCCATTGCAGAATTGAGGGTTCGTTCAGACGCACAGATGCAAGCGTTTATCGAAGAAATTCCCGATGGAAACTATAGCTCGACGGCTTGGATCGACAGTGACGGCGTAGTGAATGAACCTCTGGAAATTCATTTGAAGATCAAGAAAACAAGGGGCCACTTGCAATTCGACTTCTCCGAAAGTAGTCCGCCTTGCATGGGGCCGATGAACTCAGTTCTGGCCACGACGCTTTCGTCCGTTTACCTCGCGATGCGACACATATTTCCAGAGGTGCCAATCAGTGCTGGCGCGTTCACACCCTTGGAGATCTTGCAGCCTAAGGGCACATTCTTGGATGCAGAATACCCGCGTCCCGTATCAGGGTGCGCCGCAGAAGTCAGTCAACGCATTGCAGAGGCCGTTTTTGCAGCCCTTGTAGAAGCGCTCCCGCACCGCGTAACCGCCGCACCAGCAGGTACAAGCGGAAATTTTGCACTGGGCGGGTTTGATCCCGAAACGGGGCGTGATTTCGTGATGTATCAACTGTCAGGGGGGGGGTACGGTGGCAACGCAGATCACGACGGACTGGCCAACGGATGCTCGACCATCGGCATATCCAAGGCACCGCCCGTAGAGATCATGGAACAGAATTTCCCGGTCCTCTACCACCGCTACGCTCTGCGCGAAGGATCGGGTGGTGCAGGACAGCATCGTGGCGGCCTCGGGCTGGATTATGAGGTCGAACTGCGACGCGGTAACGCCCGTGCAAGTTTTGTTATGGATCACGGCCGCTTCGGCCCGCAAGGGGTGCTGGGGGGCGCAGACGGCGCCGTGAACGAGGTCGAGGTCTGGCGCGAGGGCGTCAAATACATTCCGGAACACTTGTCCAAGGAACAAGATATCCCTCTGCAAGCAGGCGACCGCGTCCGGGTGAAAACACCCGGCGGCGGTGGCTATGGCCCCGCATTAGAGCGGGACTTAGACTTGATCAAAGAAGACAAGCGGCTGGGACGGAATTAGGCGTTTAATGGGCGTGCCTAACAATTTAAAAACCCATCACCCGTTCAGATGATCAGACGATTATTGATCACCGAAGCATATTGTCTGCCACAATCTGGGAGCACTCGTAACAACTGTATTACTTTAGAAAAGTACCAGCTCAAAAATAGTAGTCCTATCGCAATTTGTAATGAAAAAGATACCGTGTTCCGCGTCCCAAAGCCTAACCAAAACATTTGTAGTCACGTCGGTTTTTTGATTTTTATTCAATATTGATCATGCCCAAATTTTATTTATTACAAGTAATTTAGGCCGTTCTAAGCGAAAGAGATATGCGCAACAAAACCAAATAGCGCCAGAAAAAGAAGGCGCGGAAACCTTCAATCTTTCTTACAAAAATTGAAGTTATAAAGAAATGCTTGACAGAAATTTTTCCGAAACCGTAACATGAAAAGGTGTCGGCAGCATGGCCTGCATGCCCACTTTATCTCGTTTTGAGACGTAATAAAAATTAAAAAGAGGCTTGCGTATGACTTGGTTTATGATTGGTGCCTTGCTGGTTGTTGCGGCAATACTTTCGATTCTTTTTCTAAACCGTTATTACCGTAAGGCATCACGAGAAATTAGCATTGTCCGCACCGGGCAGGGTGGGCAGAAAGTTGTGCTAGATGGAGGCTGTCTTGCCTTGCCCTTTCTGCATAAGGTCGCTGAAGTAAACATGCGTACCTCAAAGCTTGACATTGAACGCGCAGGCTCGAAATCGATGATCACAAAAAATCGACTGAGGGTTGATGTGGCCGCTGAATTCTATGTTCGGGTGCAGGACAGTACCGAAGGTGTGGCCACTGCCGCGCAGGCCCTCGCCGGAAAATCATTTCGCGCGGCCGATCTAGAGGAAATCCTTGAAGGTAAGCTGGTCGACGCCATGCTGTCGGTCGCGGCGCGCTATACTATGGACGAATTGCAGGACAATCGGGCCGCCTATGCCAAGGAAGTCAGCGATATTCTAAGCAACACCCTAGCACAAAGCGGTCTAATGCTGGAATCCATGTCGCTTACGCGGATCGACCAGACGCCGTTTCATACGCTAGACGAAAATAACGCTTTCAACGCGCTGGGTATGCGGCGGTTAGCTGAAATCATCGCTGTGAACAAAAAAGAACGTGCTGTCATCGAGGCAGACGCCGATGTGTCCGTGCGTCAAAGCCAGCTTGATGCGACAAAGCGCAAGCTGACTATTACCCGCGAGGAAGAAGAGGCGATGATCACTCAGCAGCGCGAGATCGAGATAGCACGCTCCCGCTCTGCTGCAGAAACGGCAGAGGAACAATCTGTCTCGGAGAGACGCCGCGAGGCTGCACGCATTGACCGTGAGCGCGAAGTCCGCTCTTCAGAGATTGCTCGTGACACTGAATTACGTCAACAAGATCTTGATTCAGAACTGAAATCTTTCCTCAAGCAATCAGAGAACGCCGTCACAATAGCAAAAAAGCGTGGTGAAGAAGCTAAGGCCGAAGCCGAAGCTATTGCCGCAAAGGGTCAAGAGGCAGAAGCCGAAGAGCGTGTGCGCACCATTGTCGAAACTGCCGCGGCTGAACGAGTCAAATCCCTCGCTCTGATCCGTGCAGAACAACAAGCAAAGGTGGACGACACCCGCGTGAAATCCGAAGCGGACACGATTACTTCAACGGCACAGGCGCAAGCCAAGGCCATGATCGAAACTGCCAATGCTGACAGCGATCGCTTGTTATCAGAGGCGAAAGGCCGTGCGGCCATCATCGCCGCCGAAAATGTACAAACGCCCGAGCTCATGGCGATGAAGCTTGATGAACAGCGCATGCGCACCTTACCGCAGCTGGTCGAAAAAATGATGAAACCCGCCGAAAAGATCGAAAGCATACGCATCAACCAGATGAATGGCTTCAATGGCGCTAGTGGTAGCGGCGGGGGTGACGACAAGTCTACCGTCAATCAGGTGGTTGACTCCGTGCTCAGCATGGCGCTGCAACTCCCCGCTGTTCAAAAGCTGGGCGAGGAGGTCGGCATGAACATCGGTGACGGCGTGCGCGGCCTTTCAAATTCACTAAACGGCAAAACCGCCGGGGATACCCCGGAAATCACGTCGGATGATGCTTCGTCCGATAAAAAAGACTGACCTACGTCCACGTTAGTCACTCACCGAAAGGAGACACCATCAATGACACTTTCCCGTAGAGATTTTGTAATGGGCACTTCCGCTCTGGCCCTCACCGCACCGGCCACCATCGCCCGCGCACAATCGGACAACATCAACTTTGCTTCAATCCTTGACCTGTCAGGCGGTCTCGACATCTATGGAGCGCCCATGGCCGAGACTACCAGGCTGGCCATTGAGGACATCAACGCCGCAGGTGGCCTGTTGGGTCGCGAAGTCGAGCTGAAGATGTATGACGCGCAGTCCACCATTCAGTTCTACACCCAATTCGCAACGCAGGCCGCTGCCGGTGATAAGGCAGCAACGGTCCACGCGGGCATTACTTCCGCCTCACGCGAGGCGATCCGGCCCACGCTGGCGCGGTTCAAGACGCTCTACTTCTACAACACTCAGTACGAAGGCGGCGTATGCGACTACAACAACTTCTGCACCGGCTCCACGCCAGCGCAGACTGTGGCCAAGGTTGTGCCTTATGCCATGAACAAATGGGGCAAGAAGGTTTATATCGTTGCGGCTGACTACAACTACGGTCAGATCACCGCCCAGTGGATGCAGAAGTTCGTCGCTGATAATGGCGGCGAAACGCTGGATGTTGAATTCTTCCCGCTGGATGTCACCAATTTTGGCCCGACCATCAACAAAATCCAGACAGCCAAGCCTGACATGGTAATCTCTGCTCTTGTGGGCGGCGCGCATGTGTCGTTCTACCGCCAGTACGCGGCGGCAGGCATGCTCAAGGAAATCCCTATCGCCTCTACCACTTTCGGTGTAGGCAATGAGCAAAAGCTGATCTCAGCCGAAGAAGGCAATGGCATCATCGCGTCCTATGGCTATTTCGAAGGCATCGACAATACTGCGAATAAAAATTTCCTCACACGGTTGGAGGCCAAGCTGGGCGCAGACCGTCCGGTGATGAACGAGCTGGCGATCCGGTCTTACGAGGGTGCGATGCTGTGGGCCGAGGCAGTTAAAGCTGCAGGCACCATCGACCGTGAGCCGGTGATTGAGGCGCTGCGTTCCGGCCTCAGCTATGACGGGCCGTCAGGCAAGGTGACTATCGATTCCCAGACCAACCATTGTTCCATGAATGTCTACATCGGCGAATTGGCCAATCAGGAATGGAACATCGTGGAATCCTTTGACAACCAGCCCCCTGCGGACACGCAGCTGGTTTGTGACCTAAACGAAAACCCCAACCAGTCTACCTTCTTGTTTGAAAACGGTCTGGAAGCGGCCGGCATAAAGTAAACTCTTTTGGCCTGGTTCACACCGGGCCAACCCTCCCTTCTTTTCCCCCGCAGGAGAACGCCTTGGATCTTGTCGTCGCAGTTCTTTTTCAGCTTGTTTATGGCATCGCAAGCCTTGCGCTGATCAGCCTTGGGCTGGCGATTATCTTTGGTATGATGCGAGTAATCAATCTGGCGCATGGCGAGTTTCTGATGCTGGGCGGCTATACCGTTGTCGTTGCCACTAACGCAGGTGTAAACATCTGGATCGCGATGCTTATCCTTGCACCAGTGGTTGTCGGCCTGATCGGTGTAATCGTGGAGCGGCTACTGATTCGCTGGCTTTACGGCCGCATGGTGGACACGTTGCTGGCTACATGGGGGCTGTCGCTGTTGTTGATAGGGCTGGTCACGTCGATCTTTGGCGCCTCTACCGGCACGACAATCTCGCCACCGCTCGGGATCATCCGCATCGGCGATTATTCTGCTTCGGGCTACGAGCTGTTCCTGACCGGTTTGACTGTTGCACTTTTTATCGCGGTCTGGGCCACACTGAAACTGACCAAGCTGGGGCTGGTCGCACGCGGCACCATGCAGAACCCCGAAATGTCCGCTGCTCTGGGCGTGTCCAATACACGCATCTATATGATTACCTTTGGCTTAGGTGCCGCTGTCACAGGTCTGGCCGGTGGGTTACTGGCGCCTTTGACAGGCGTGCTGCCCACCATCGGGGCCACGTATATTGCCAAGGCTTTCATCACTGTCATCTCGGGCGGAGCGTCGATCCTTGCGGGCACGGCGGCAGGCTCGATCCTCCTGGGCGGGGTCAATGGGATCTTTGCGTTTATCACTGGCCCCACCATTGGTGAGGTCGCCTTGCTTGTCTCAGCCATCATTCTGCTGCGGCTTTTGCCACGCGGAATCACGGGGCGGTTCTTCCGTAAATTTCTATGAATGGTAACGATACATTGCGCGCAATGAAGCCTGTGTTCGTCTTTGCACTGATCGGGATCGTATTCATGTTTGCAGCACCCTACGCGCTGCAATTATTCACTATCATCAACCTGACCACAGCGATTGCGCTGGCGGTCCTCGCGCTCAGCCTTGCATTGGTTTGGGGCTATGGCGGCATCTTGTGTTTTGGACAGGTCGCGTTTTTCGGGCTTGGCGCTTACGCCTACACCATTGCTGCGATCAACTTTGGCGGATCGACCTGGGCCATTCTGGTGGCGGTTGCGGTTGCCGCTGCCTTCGCGGCCCTACTGGGGTATTTTGTTTTCTTCGGACGGGTCTCGGATGTATATCTGGGTGTCATCACTCTAACGGTCACACTGATCTTCTTTTCTCTGATCCGCCGTACCTCCGGGCCTGATTACAAGATCGGCAATGCGCTGATTGGCGGATTTAACGGGGTCACCTCACCGCCACTGAATCTGCCATGGAATACCTCGTCCTTCCTGTTTCCGGAACATGTGTTCTATGTCGCGATGGCGGCCCTTATCCTTTCCTATGTCTTTTGTGGTTGGCTGGTAAACACTCGCTTTGGCCGGGTCTGCGCAGCGATCCGCGAGAATGAACTGCGCAGTGAGCTACTGGGATACGACTCGCGCCTCTACAAGCTTGGCATCTTCACTATCGCAGCTGGTATAGCGGCGATTGGGGGGGTGTTGTTCTGCAATGGCGTGGGGCGGATCACTCCGGATGTGTTCAACCTCTACAACGCGGCCCTCACTATCATCTGGGTGATCGTTGGCGGGCGTGGCACGCTAATCGGGCCGATTGCTGCGACATTTGGCCTGTTCTATCTGACCTCCGCGCTTGGTGGGCAATCGGTACTGAACAACAATCTTGTGCTGGGTGTTATCCTGATCTTCTTTGTTCTGCTGGTGCCCAAGGGTGTGGCCCCCACCATGACAGATTGGTTCACCAAACGCCGCAAGCCCGCACACAACAGTCGCCGTCGGCGCAAAAAGGGGCGCAACACATGAGACGCAAACGCGACAAGCGCGAGGTCATCGTGGAGACCCGAAATCTGGCGATGCATTTCGGCGGTGTGCGCGCCGTGGATCAGGTGGACTTTACCCTTTACGACAAGGAATTGCGCTGTCTAATCGGCCCCAATGGCGCAGGCAAATCTACGTTTTTCAAGTGCCTCACCGGTCAACTTTCCCCGACATCAGGTGAGGTGATCATCCGCGGCCAAGACACAACGCGCGCTGAAACGCACGAGATTGCCAGCCTTGGCGTCGGCATTAAAACGCAGGTTCCCAACCTTTTTGACGGGCTTAGCGTTGATGAAAACATCTGGATGTCCGCCCGCCGTTGGCACAACGGCAAGCGCGCCCGCAGCCTGGTCTCGGAAACGATCGAGCGGATGAACCTTGGTGATATTAGGCGCAAGATCGTGGACCAGCTTGCCCATGGTCAGCGGCAATGGGTGGAGCTGGGCATGGTTGTTGCGGCAGAGCCGTGGCTGGTTCTGCTGGACGAACCCGCCGCGGGTATGACCCACGAAGAAACCGCGCGCACCGCCGAGTTGATCAAGGAGATCAACACGCAAGCCGCCTTAATTGTGGTCGAACACGACATGCAGTTTATCCGCATGATTTCGCAGCAGGTCACCGTTTTCCACGAAGGGCAGATTTTGATGGAAGACACCATGGAGGCTATATCAAACGACAGACGCGCCCGCGAAGTCTATTTGGGGAACCGCGCATGAGTGCCCTGCTTAAAGTCAAAGGCCTGATGGCAGGTTACGGTAAGGTGCCGGTCCTGCATGGCATTAACCTGGAGGTCGGGGAGGGCGAAATTCTTGGTGTACTGGGACACAACGGCATGGGGAAAACCACGCTGCTGAAAACCCTGATGGGGATTATACCTGCGACCGGCGGCCAGGTAGTCTTTGACGGTGAAGACCTAAGCGGAATGAAGTCTTCGGGCCGCGCATCCATGGGTTTAGGCTATGTCCCGCAAGGGCGCGGCATCTTTCCAAATCTGAGTGTACAGGACAATCTGCGCATGGGGGTGGCCGCCCATGACATGGACGAAGTGTATGCGATTGAACGCGTGCTCGCTGATTTTCCGCGCCTTGAACGGTTGCTGGACCGCGATGGCGGGGCATTATCTGGCGGAGAGCAGCAACTGTTGGCGCTGGCGCGTTGTCTAATATCCGAACCAGACCTCATCTTTCTGGATGAACCGACCGAAGGCATCCAACCCTCTATCATTGATGAGATTATCGAGTTGTTGCAGTCGCTGAACAAGCGCAGCGGCATCGCCATAGTTCTGGTAGAGCAGAGCCTTGATTTTATCACTGCCTTGTCTGAGCGCGTGCTGTTGATCCAGAAAGGTACGATCACTGGTGAGATTTCTGGTTCAGAAGCCTCCGATCCCGCCCTGATCGAAGAGTTTACCGGTTTGGGTGCTTCGGGGGGCTTGGCAAAATCTGTGCCCGGCCCTGCGATGGGGGCATCTACTAAAGCCCCCTTCTCCCAGATGCGCAGCACTTCGATCCCTTCTCCCACCGCGCCGTCTTGGCCTACCAATACGCCCTCCCTTATGGAAAGGATGTCTTACATGACCGTCCAACGCCCCACCCTATCCCAGATGAAAGACGTCGTCTCTCAGCTGGGGATGAGCATGTCAGATGCCCGTGTGCAAGAGTTCCTGAACGTGATGCAAGGCACGCTGGATGCCTATGACGTTGTCGACGGGCTGCCCGATTATCTGCCCCCAGTGCTGTATCCCCGCACCTCGGGGCATCGCCCGACTGTAGAAGACAACCCGATGAATGCGTGGTATGTAAAGACCGAGATCAAAGGCGCCCCGCGTGGTCCGCTGCTGGGCCGCAGTGTTGCGCTTAAGGATAATGTTTGCCTTGCTGGCGTGCCAATGATGAACGGTGCGTCGACGCTCAAGGGCTACGTCCCTGATCTGGACGCCACCATTGTGACCCGACTGCTGGACGCCGGTGCCACCATCGCCGGCAAAGCACATTGTGAATATTTTTGCCTGTCCGGCGGCTCGCATACTAACGCGACTGGTCCAGTACATAATCCGCACAAGCACGGCTATTCTGCTGGCGGATCGTCTTCCGGCTCGGGTGCTTTGGTGGGCGGAGGTTTGATCGACATGGCCATCGGCGGCGACCAAGGTGGGTCAATCCGCATGCCTGCCTCCTTTTGTGGCTGCTACGGAATGAAGCCTACCCATGGTCTTGTTCCCTATTCCGGCATCATGCCAATTGAGAACACAATCGACCATACCGGCCCAATGACGCAAAACGTCATGGACAATGCGCTGATGCTGGAAGTGATCGCAGGGCCCGACGGCCTTGATCCACGACAGTATGACGTCAAAACGGAACGCTACACTGCCGCCGTTGGTGGTGGAGTTTCTGGCCTGCGGATTGGCGTGATCAAGGAAGGCTATGAACAACCCGGTGCTGAGGAAGACGTCAACGACAAGGTGCGTGCCGCCGCTGAAACCCTGCGCAGTTTGGGCGCCACCGTGGATGAGATTTCAGTGCCCTGGCACCTGCACGGCGTCGCGATCTGGACACCCATTGCGCTAGAGGGCCTGACCCAGCAGATGATGCTGGGTAATGGCATGGGCACTGGCTGGGAGGGGCTTTATACAACCTCATTGTTGGAGTATCACTCCAACTGGCGTACGCGCGCGGACGAGCTGAGCGATACGCTCAAGATTTCTATGCTGATCGGCCAATATCATCTCAAGCACACGCGCGGGCGCTATTATGCCAAAGCGCAGAACCTGTCGCGGCAGCTGCGCGATGAGTTCAACAAAGTGTTCGCCGCCTACGACCTGCTGCTGACGCCAACAACCGCGATGAAGGCGCCGCTGATCCCGTCCAGCGACGCCACGCTGGAAGAATGGTGCCAACGTGCGTTCGAGAATATCACCAACACCGCAACATTCGACGTCACGGGCCATCCAGCGATGTCGGTGCCTTGCGGCATGTCGGAAGGGTTGCCCGTTGGTCTGCAAATCATCGGGCGGCGTTATGATGAAAGCACGATCTACCGCGCCGCCTCGGCCTTTGAACAGGTGGGCGACTGGCGCGAGATGTAGGCTGGAGCTGTTATGACACGTCCAATCAACGGTCTTTCACATGTCAAAGGCAGCACCAAGTGCCCTTTGATCCATGCGACGATACCCGGCTTCATGGCCGAGGTGCGCAAACGACATGGGCACCGCATGGCCGCGGTTTTTAGCCAGACCGGAGAACGCTGGACCTATGACGACCTGATGCGTCGGGTGGACCGGTTGGCAGCCGGACTGTTGTCGATCGGAGTCTACAGGGGCGACCGAGTGGGCATCTGGTCACCCAATAGACCGGAATGGGTGCTGACCCAATTTGCCACGGCGCGGATTGGTGCAATCTTGGTGAACATCAACCCCGCTTACCAGACGCCCGAACTGGAATACGCCCTGCGCCATGCCGGGGTCAGCACGTTGATCACCGCAGCGCAATTTCGAGATTCAGATTATCTGGGCAGGCTGCGGGATCTTGCGCCCGAACTTGCCACCGCCCAGCCCGGTCACCTGCACATTAAAAAGCTGCCCGAATTACGCCGTATTGTCCAGCTTGGGTCCGACCCTATGGCGGGTGCGATTTCTTTTGACGAGGTCATGACGCGGGGCAATGCCGTGCCCAAGGCTCGCCTTGATGGAATCAGCGCGGCGCTGAAACCGGATGACGCGATCAACATCCAGTTCACTTCCGGCACCACAGGTCACCCAAAGGGTGCGACCCTGAGCCACCTCAGCATCATCAATAATGCCATCTCAACAGCGCGCACCATGCAGCTGACACCGGATGATGCGCTGTGCATTCCGGTGCCGCTGTATCATTGTTTTGGGATGGTGCTGGGCAACCTTGCGGCGGTATCTTACGGCGTCAAAATGGTCTTTCCGGGCGAAGGGTTTGACCCACTTGCCACCTTAAAGGCCGTCGAAGCTGAAGGTTGCACTGCGCTGCATGGCGTGCCCACCATGTTCGTCTCGATGCTGGATCATCCAGAGTTTACCCGCTTTGATCTGCGCCGACTGCGGACGGGGGTGATGGCCGGATCTCTCTGCCCTGCGTCGCTGATGGCCCGTGTGATGAAGGATATGCATTGCAGCGGCATCACCATCGGCTATGGTATGACCGAAACCAGCCCGATCTCGTTTCAGTCCGATCCCGGCGATCCACCTGCGCGGCGGGTTTCTACTGTGGGCCGTATTCAGCCGCATGTCGAGTGCCGCGTCGTTGATGATGCGGGGCGAACCCTCCCGGTGGGGCAACAAGGCCAGTTGCTGACACGGGGCTATCTGGTGATGAAGGGTTATTGGAATGATCCTGAATTTACCGCCGACGCCATCCATGACGACTGGATGCATACGGGCGATCTCGCGACCATCGACGCCGAAGGCTATTGCCAAATCACCGGACGTGCGGGCGATATGCTGATCCGGGGCGGCGAAAATGTCTATCCGGCCGAGGTCGAAGACCTGCTGCTGACCCATCCTGATATTGCACAGGTGCAGGTCTTTGGTCTGCCTGACGCGCGGCTGGGCGAAGAGGTGGCCGCTTGGATCATCCTGCACCCCAATGCTGCTCTGACAGTAGCCGCACTGCAAGACTGGTGTCGCGAAAAAATTGCCCGCTTCAAAGTACCGCGCTATATCCGATTCGGGGGTGAAATGCCGGTGACGGCTACGGGCAAACCCCAAAAATTCAAGATGCAGGAGGCTATGTGCGCGGAACTTGGCATTGCCTTGACCACCTGATTTTAGGAGGAAACTACCCATGCATACCCTGATCGCCATCATCCGTGCCCAAAAGGGCTATGAAGATAAAGTAAGCGCTGAATTGCTGAAGGTTGGTGTGTTTGCCCGCGACAATGAACCCGACACCATCGGCTTTAATATCGCGCAAGATCCTGACGATACCTGCGTTTTCACAACCTTCGAGAGGTTCACCGATAAGGCTGCAATGGACCGGCACAACAGCGGTGCCGGCTCCCAAGGGTTCTTTGCCGCGGCGGGCGATCTGTTGGACGGCGACGTGACCGTGGTGACCGCCAAAGAGATCTGGTGCGCATAAGTCTAGAGCTGCACACCCTTCGTCAGCGCCCCGTCAATTACCAGATTGGTGCCTGTGGTGAAGCTTGACGCCGGGCTGGCCAGAAACACGACGCCCCGAGCAATTTCTTGCGGGCTGCCCATGCGGCCCATCGGGTTCATCCCCATAGCTTCGTCAAACAATACCTTGTTGTTTTGCTCGATATTTTGCCAGATCCCACCCTCGAAATAGGTGTTGCCCGGCGAAACCGTGTTGACGCGGATGCCCACCGGTGCCAGCTTCACCGCCTGTCCGTGCGCGTAGTGCACCAAGGCTGCCTTGAAAGCGCCGTATGCCGGTCCGGTAAAGTCAATTTCGCGCCCCGAGACGGACGAAATTAGAGTGATCGATGGGGCCTTGGATTTCTTCAGAAACGGAATGGCCGCGTTCACCAGTCGTACTGAATGCATCATATCAACGGCGAATCCGGCTTCCCAAGCTGCCTCATCATCCGCCACAGCAAGAGCCGAGACATTGGCAACAACAATGTCGATGCCTCCCAAAGTAGAGCCAGAGTCTGTGACCCATGATTTCAACGCATGTTTGTCCGCCACATCGACCCCGCGTCCGATGGCGCTGACTCCTCTGGCTTTGAGCGCCTCAATCGTGTCGGTCACCCCGGCACTGTCACGCGCACAGATGGCAACATTTGCGCCTTCAGTGGCAAAAATCTCAGCGCATTGGCGGCCAATCCCCTTGGTGCCACCGGTGATTAGTACGTTCAGTCCTTTTAGTTTAAGATCCATTTTACGACCCCTATTGTTCAATGTATTTTTTAAGCATAGACGCGCCCAATGTGTACTTCGGATCAACCATATTCCCAACCCGCATTTTCCCCGCCTGCGTAGCGAGAAAATAGGCCTCTGATTCTTCAAAATCATAGTCCTCGACCAACCAGCGGATCAGGTCACGGTAGGCCATGCGGGCGGCGTCTTCCATAGGGCGTGCACTGCCGAGGGACATTATGAAGTCTTCGGTTTCAATCCGGACGCCGGGTATCGACCAGCCTTTGATGAGGTCGATCTGCACCGTCACCGTGGCCGGAATCTCGACTGCCACACCACACAGTTCACCGTCCCCCTGACGGCCATGGCAATCCCCGATAAAGAAATGCGCGCCTTCGCGTTGCACCGGAAAATAGATTATCGCGCCAGGCGCCACATCAGGACAATCCATATTTCCGCCCCAATAATCGGGTTGCAGCGAGCTGACCGCTTCAATCTCTGGGCTGACGCCCATGGTGCCGACAAAAGGTTCATAAGGCAGTGTGACACGGTCTGAGAATTTGACGCCACCCTCGGGCGTGACTTCCATTTTCTTGACCCGTTCGACGATCGGCGCGTTCAGCATTTGATTAACATCCGCTACCAGCGCGCCAAAGCTGGGGATCAGCGCAGTTGTTCCAACGGGCTGTGGCCCCCGCGGCAAAAGTGAGTGGATATGCACGGCCAATACATCGCCTTTCTCCGCCCCTTCCACAGCTATGGGCCCGTTTTGCGGATTGACGAAAGGCATGTTCAATAACCGAGACGGCAAATCATCCTCCGTCTTGATCGCTCCGCCGAAGGCGTCGAGTGTTTCAACCGCTACCACATCACCGGGTGCGATGCGCATGACCGGCTCTGCATAGGGACCATAGACATAGTGAAACTTGCCTTGGTCTTCTTCGCTCAGGTAGTGTTTGGCACCGGCTTGCCCCTTGGCGATCGCGTTGCGGCCCATGATTGACCCGTCTGTCCATCCCATGCTGTTCTCCCTGTTTTTGTTATCAATCCGTTATTTTTCTTAAACGCCCATACTTGGTTGGCGGGTGTGCCAATCTGTAGCGCTCTGATAGGCATGTGCGGCGCGTATGATCGCCGCCTCGCCCAGTTTTGGCCCAACGATCTGCATGCTCAACGGCATGCCCACGCTATCAAGCCCATTCGGGAGGGTCACGGTCGGGCTGCCAGTAAAATCGTAAAGTGCCGTGTACCGCATGATGGTACCCAGAACAGCCGGATCGGCACCATAGTCAGCCATATCGGCCAGGCTGGGGGTCGGCGTAGGCATTGTCGGGCAAAGCATGCAGTCTATATCGTGAAACATCGTCTCAAAGGACGAGGTGAATGCGATGCGCAGATGGTGACCCTCCGCCGCTTTCATACCTGTCATGGCTCGCCCTTCGTCAATCAGCTGAGCGAGGTCGGGACCATATTCATCGGCGCGCTTGGGGTATGTATCCTTGTGGGCCACTGCAGTTTCAATCGCACACATCCCAATCCAGGCATCGATCAGTGCATCATAATCCGGTAGCGTTACCTCAACCACACGTGCGCCAAGATGGGTAAAGACCTCCAAAGCGCTTTCTAAGGCATCAGCGACCTGACTTTCCACACCGCCAAGCGCGTAACTGCGATCAATGCCGATGCGCATGTCACGCACGCTCTTGCCGATCTCTGCCATGTAATCCGGTACGGGCACATCCAAAGACGTCGGATCTTGCACATCCCATCCGGCAATCACTTGGAGCACTGCTGCACAATCTGCGGCTGACCGCGCCATCGGTCCCATGTGATCGAGCGAGTCCGCCAGTGCAAAGACGCCATGGCGGCTAACCCGACCCCAAGTTGGCTTGATCCCAGTCAACCCGCATGTGGCACAAGGATAGCGGATTGATCCCCCAGTATCACTGCCTAATGACGCAAAGCACAAACCGGCTGACGGCGCGACACCAGAACCGCTTGACGAGGTGCCGACCCAGTATTCAGGGTTCCACGGGTTGACGGGGCTAGGAATGGTCGGGTGATGCCCAGTATAGGCGCCTTCGGTCATAGAAAGCTTGCCCAGGATCACCGCCCCTGCGGTTTCAAGTCTATCAACGACTGTCGCATTATAGGTTGGCAAGAAATTCTTGTAGATTATCGTCCCCGCGCGGGTCGGCGCATAGGTCGTATAGCATAGGTCCTTGACGGCGATGGGCATACCGTGCAGCGGTCCTTTATAAATGCCAGCCCCAATCTCGACATCTGCCGTTGCCGCCTGCGCTAGCGCGCGATCTGCGCAGAGGTGGATGTAGCTGTGTAGCCGCCCATCCATGCGCGCGATCAGATCTAGCATGTTTTGCGTGACACCAGTGGATGTTACCTCCTCTTGTCGGATCATCTGGCCGACCTCAACGAGGCTTTTGAATTGCAAAGGTCTTGGTGTCATCGGGGCACTCCACATCTACATTTTCCTACTAAGTGTTTTTTTTGTCGTGCTCCTTCCCCCCATAGAGGAAAACGTTTCACATGGCGGGCCGCCAAATACTCCAATAGGATGTTCCATATTGTCAAAATAATCCGAAGGATTTAATGCTCGAAAGTCGGCGCAAATGACCTGTTGCGATGGTCGGTTCTGACAAATATTTGCAACAAGAGATCCAAAAAAAGCTCTCTCACACTCGACTACCAAACTATTGCCAAGTCCACCAACCTGTTCGAATGCCAAGTCCAAACGTCCTACTCCTGAAAATAAAAATACCAAATTAATCATTTCAGTCAATGCTCTCCAAAAGGCATTGTCAGATTAAACTTGGTTGAAGTGGGTAGGGTGGGTTTGTAGCGTCCGTAAATGACGAAACACTCCCCATTCCACTATTTCAAAACAAGCCGAGAGATTATTTGGCTTGCTATAATGCTGTATGTTAGGTTGCCACTTTCGCTTCGTAATGTTGGAGACCTGCTTCATGAGCGGGGCATTGATGTAAGTCATGAAACAGTCGGGTTTTGGTGGAAGTGTTTCGGGCCAATTTTTGCCGCAGAGGTTGGGAGAAAAAGGCGAATTAACTCTATCATTCACTCGAACTGGCAATGGCACCTCGATGAGGCGTTCGTGAAGACCAATGGGGAAGGGCATTACCTTTGGCGAGCAGTTGATCACGAAGGTAAAGTTCTGGAAAGTTATGTGAGTAAGCACCGAGATTGCGCAGCCGCGTTGAAATTCAAAAGAAATTCCATGAAACGCAATGGCCTACCTAGAATTGTTGTAACGGACAAACTGAGTTCCTATCGCGCAGCGATGATGATCATAGTAAATGCTGACCAGCAAGAAACGGGGCGCTGGGTAAACAACAGAACTGAGAATTTTCATT
>Ga0206677_10001785_pt1 | contig 19708 bp, 22 predicted proteins | sample M130m12015metaG_FD_155475 | JGI IMG/M metagenome (GOLD analysis project Ga0206677, IMG submission 155475) | Ammonia-oxidizing marine archaeal communities from Monterey Bay, California, United States - M1 30m 12015 | ecosystem: Environmental > Aquatic > Marine > Intertidal zone | place: USA...
TGGTTTACCAAATGAGTAAAAAATAGAAGAGCAATACAAAAAGAATAAAAAAAATAAAAATGAAGTTCCAGTAGTTGAGTTTAGAAAGGAATGTAGATCGTTTGCAGAAAAATGGATTGAGGTTCACAAAGGACAGTTTAAACGATTAGGTGTTATAGGCGACTGGGAAAATTATTATTCTACAATGAGCTTTGATGCAGAAGCTCAAATTGTAAGAGAATTAGGAAAATTTTTAAAAGAGGGCAGTCTATACAGAGGGTTCAAACCAGTTTTGTGGTCTACAGTTGAAAAAACTGCACTGGCTGATGCAGAAGTTGAATATCAAGATCACAAATCAGATACGATCTACACATCTTTTCCCATAAAATCTTCTAATTTAAAAGAACTTGAGGGAAGTGAGATTATCATTTGGACAACAACTCCATGGACTATACCAGCAAATAAAGCTTTAGCTTATAACGAAGCTCTTGATTATTTATTGATACAACTAAATGATGAGGGTGATTTTAAAAATCGAAAGATAGTAGTAGCGGAAGCCTTGTTAGAGTCTGTTATAAAAGAATGTTTAATTAAAGATTATAAAGAGATTATAAAATTTAAAGGTAAAGATTTAAAAGGTACGATCTGTGACCACCCATTTTTTGATTTAGGATATAAGTTTGATATTCCAATGTTGGAGGCAAGATTTGTAACAACAGAACAAGGAACGGGTATTGTACATTGTGCACCAAGTCATGGACCTGACGATTTTAATTTATGTTTAAACCATGGAATTAAAGCTATTGAAACAGTTGATGGTGATGGAAAATATACTAAGAACGTTCATTTATTTGAAGGAAATCATATCTTTAAAGCTAATCCGATTATTATTGAGAAACTAAAAGAACAAAAAAAATTATTAGCAAATGGTGAGCTGATACATTCCTATCCTCATTCTTGGAGATCTAAGGCTCCATTGGTACACAGAGCAACACCACAATGGTTTATATCAATGGAAAGTCATAAACTGAGAGAAACAGCCTTAAAAGCTTTAGATAAAACTACTTTTTATCCTAGCAAAGGAAAAGAAAGATTAAGATCTATGATTGAAACTAGACCCGACTGGTGTGTTTCAAGACAGAGAGTTTGGGGAGTTCCTCTTCCAATTTTTGTTAACAAAAAAACTAAAGAGATATTAGTCGATGATGAAGTGAATGAAAATATAGCAAACATATACGAAAAAGAAGGTTCTGATTGCTGGTTTTCAGATAACCCACAAAGATTTTTAGGTGATAAATATAAGTCAGAAGATTATGAAAAGTTAAGTGATATTGTTGAAGTATGGTTTGATAGTGGATCTACTCATTCGTTTGTTTTAGAAAAAAGAGAAGATTTAAAATGGCCAGCATCGATGTACCTTGAAGGTTCAGATCAACACAGAGGATGGTTTCACTCATCGCTACTAGAGTCTTGTGGAACAAGAGGGAAAGCACCGTTTGAGTCAATTCTATCACATGGTTTTGTTGTAGATGGAAAAGGATTAAAAATGTCTAAATCTCTTGGAAATGTGATTGCTCCTGAAGATATTCTAAAAAAATATGGTGCTGATATTCTAAGAATTTGGGTAGCTTCATCAAATTATGCAGAGGATTTAAGAATTGATCATTCAATTTTAGACCAACATGCCGACTCTTACAGAAAAATTAGAAATACTTTTAGATATTTACTTGGAAATCTTAATGATAATTTTGAAGAAATAAATTTAGAGAAATTAAATTTGTCTGAACTGCCTGAATTAGAACAATTTATGCTTCATAAAATTTATTCTTTAAATGAAAATTTTAAAAATTATTTTAACAACTATGATTTTCACAATCTATACAAAGAGCTACTAAACTTTTGTACTGTAGATTTGTCGGCATTTTATTTTGATATTCGTAAAGACACTTTATATTGTGATTCTAAAGACACTAAGAAAAGAAAATCTACAATTATTTTGCTAAATATTATTCTAAACTCATTATTGAAGTGGTTTGCTCCAATTCTGTCATTTACTACAGAAGAAATATACAGATTAATATTGAATGATAATAAAAGCATTCATTTAACAAAATTTATAGAATTTCCAAAAAGTTTTAATAATGAAAATTTAAATCAAAAATGGTTAGAGCTTATTAAAATCAGAAATGTTTGTAATATCAGTATTGAAGAAAAAAGAGCAAGTAAAGAAATTGGATCAAGTTTAGAGGCAAGCTTAAAAATTAATTTAGATAAAAAACTAAACGACATTTCAAAAGATGTAGATTTTTCAGAACTTTGTATCACTTCAAGTGCAGAAGTTTTTTATTTAGAAAAATCCGAAATAAAAGTTCAAACTACGAAGGCCGAAGGTTCAAAATGTCAAGTATGCTGGAAAGTTACCAAGAATGCTTGTTCAAGAAAAACTTGTCCGAAACACTCTGAATGATATTTAAATTTTTAAGCAAAAAATTTTATATTAGTTTTTCAATAGTATCTTTAATATATTTTTTAGATAGGCTATCAAAAATATACGTTATTCAATTAGATAAGAATAATCTTGGATCAGAAATCTTTAATTCTACTTATTTAAACATTGTGTTAATTTGGAATAAAGGAATTGCGTTTGGATTGCTCTCATTCAATGAATCGAATTTATATAATATCTTAAGCTTAATAATTTCAATAATAGTTGTGATATTAGTTGTAATGTCACTAAAAAGTCAGGGTTTTAAAAGATATTCGTTGCTGATGATAGTTGGAGGAGCACTAGGTAATTTGCATGATAGAATTTTTTTTAATGCTGTACCTGATTTTATAGATTTCCATGTAGGAAATTTTCATTGGTTTATTTTTAATGTATCAGATATATTTATTACATTAGGTGTAATTGGCATGATTATTTTAGAGCTAGTAGAAAACAAAACTGAAAAAAAAAATAATGATAAAAAATATTAAGTTTTTAATTTTAATAATTTTAGGTACAATTATCCTTTCAAATTGTGGTTTAATGCAGCAGGCATTTGACCCACAGAATAAAAATACATCTGAAGAATTTTTAATTGAAAAAAAATCCCCTCTTTCTATGCCTCCAAGCTTTGAAGAATTACCAGTTCCATCAAACGAAAAAATAGATCAAGAAAGTCAAATTAATAATATTGAGTCATTAATTACTGAAAATAATAATAATGAAAAATTAGAAACTACTGACACAGATAAAGATTTTGAACAGTCAATACTTGATCAAATTAAAAATAATTAATGCTCACTGAAAATATAAGTTTTAAAAACTTTTTAACTAAAAAAAAAATATTAATCACAAAGAAAAACTTAAACTTAATTTTAAATGAAAAAAATCAATTAATTCGTTCACTTTCAAAATCTTACAAAGATAGCTTCAGTAAAAAAAATACAAAACATTTTAATAAAAAATTTGACTATAGAATCATAGGAATGGGAGGATCTACCCTTGGAGCTCAAGCAATTTATGATTTTTTAAAAAAAAAAATTAAAAAAAAATTCACGTTTGTTGATAATTTAAATGCTTTTGAAAATAAAAAATTAAAAAAAAATTTTAATAATTTAATTATATCAAAATCAGGAAATACAACTGAAACTATTGTAAATGCAAATATTTTAATCAAAAAGAAAGATATAAATTTATTTATAACAGAAAAAAAAAAAAGCTATTTGAGTTTACTTGCACAAAAATTAAAAGCAGAAGTTGTTGATCATAATAATTATATAGGAGGAAGGTATTCTGTTTTGTCAGAGGTTGGTATGTTGCCTGCAGAATTAATGGGGCTAAATTATAAAGACTTTAGACAATTAAATGATTTAGTAAAAAATAAAATTTTTATGAAGCAACTGATTTCGAATGTAGAAGCTACAATTTATTTTTTAAAATCTAAAAAATTTAACTCGATTGTTATTAATTATGATGAGCAATCAACTAATTTATTTAATTGGTATCAACAATTAGTAGCTGAAAGCCTTGGTAAAGAGAAAAAAGGTATACTTCCTATTATTTCCGTAATGCCAAAAGATAATCATAGTGTGATGCAATTATATCTGGATGGTTTTAAGAATAATTTTTTTACATTTTTCTATTCACACGAAAATAATTCTCTTAAAACTAATAATAAGTCAGTTTTACCAGAGCAAATGTATTTAAAAAATAAGGATATTAATCAAATTATGTATGCTCAAAAAAAGGCTACAGAAATTGTTTTTAAAAAGAAAAATATTCCTTTTAGAAGTTTTGAAGTTAGAAAAAGAGATGAAAAAACACTAGGAGAGCTTTTTTGCTTTTTTATACTTGAAACAATATTAATTGGTAAAGCCCTAAAGATTAATCCATTTGATCAACCAGCTGTAGAGCTTATAAAAAAAGAAACTAAGAAAATTCTGCTCTAAAAGTAAGATCCAAATATAATCTTTGAAATTCCATATTTTTTTTCATCAATCAATTGAAAATTTTTTGGAAATTCATCAATTTCCTTTTTATGTCTATGAATAATAATTACACCATTATCTTTAAGTATTTTATTTTCAATTATTGTATTAAGAATATTTTTTAAAGCCTTTTCTTTGTAGGGTGGATCTAAAAAAATTATATCATATCTCAATTTTAAACTTTTAAACTCAAAGTTATTTAGAATATCATTTTCAATAATTTCATAATTAATTTCTGATTTTAAATTATTAATATTTTTTTTGAGAATGGGCAAAACACCATCGTATTTTTCTATAAATGTCACATGATCTGCTCCTTGAGAAAGACATTCAATACCAAAAGAACCTACTCCAGAAAATAGGTCTAAAACGTATGCTTTTTTTATTTCAATTGAAAACTTGTTTGAATGATTAATTATGTTGAATATAGACTCTTTTGTAAGATCTTTTAAAGGCCTAGTTTCTTTATCTTTGGGTTCAAGAAGTTTTTTTCCCTTGAATCTTCCACCTATGACTCTCATTTATCAATAACTTTAAAACCAATATCTCCCCTATAAAATCCACCATCCCAATCTAATTTTCTTATACATTGATGTACGTTATCCCTAGCTTGTAAAAAATCATCAGAGAGAGAAATAAAATTTAGTACACGTCCACCAATAGCATATATTTTTTCTTTTTCTTTTTTAGTTCCAGCATGAAATATAAAATTATTTTCATCTAGATTGAATTTTTCAAGATTATTTATTAAGATATTTTTTTGATAGGTGTCTGGATATCCTTTTGAGCATAAAACAACACATAAACTTTTTTTATCAGTCCACTCAATATTTATATCTGCAAGTTTTTTATTACAACAAGCCTCAAGTATTTCTACTAAATTAGTTTTTAGTTTAGGAAGAATAGTTTGACATTCAGGATCACCCATTCGAACATTATATTCGATTAGATAAGGTTCATTATCAACAATCATTAAACCAGCATATAAAAAGCCTTTATATTCAGTCCCAAGTTTTGAGAGCCCTTTAATTGTAGGTTTAATAATTTTACTTAAAATTTTATCTTCCAAATCATTACTTATCAGTCGGGAAGGTGAGTAGGCACCCATCCCACCTGTATTTTTACCATTATCTCCCTCAAGAACTCTTTTATGATCTTGCGCAGTCTCAAAGCTTTTAATAGTTGCCCCATCACTAATTATAAAATAGCTCATCTCTTCACCTTTTAGAAATTCTTCTATAAGAACATTTTTAGCTTCTCCAAATTTTCCATCAAATATTTCCTCGACAGCCATTAAACTTTCTTGTTCGTTATTACAAATATAAACTCCTTTACCTGCGGCTAGATTGTCTGCTTTAATTACATTAGGATATTTTGTATTTTTTAAAAATTTTTTTGCATCAACTCTATTTTCAAAAATACCAAAGTTAGCAGTTGGTATATTATATTCTTGACAGAGTTTTTTAGTAAAAATTTTAGAACCCTCCAGTTGAGAAGCAATTCTGTTAGGGCCAAATACTTTTATGTCAAATTTTTCTAAATAGTCTACAATTCCATTTACCAAAGGTTGTTCAGGACCAACGACAACTAAATCTATAGAATTCTCTTTAATGAATTTATGCAATTTATCAAATTCATTAATATCTATCTCAACGTTAGTTGCAATTTTTGAAGTTCCTGCATTCCCGGGGATACAAACAATTTCATTTATAACTGAAGACTTAGATATTGTTGCTGCTATTGCGTGTTCTCTGCCACCGCTACCTATAATTGCAATTTTCATATTAATATTTATATATCTTATTAATGAAAAATAAATTAGCTAAATTAAAATATATGCCTAATAATTTTCAAATTATTGAAGAAGGTGACCATGTAATTTGTGCTATCTCTAAAAAATTAATACCTTTAGAAAATTTAAATTATTGGAATGTTGACAAACAAGAGGCTTATTTTTCTTACGTTGAGTCTTCTATTAAAAGAGAAAAAGACAATAATTAACTTTTCCATCGATCATGTGTCCAAATCCACTGATCAACATTTTTTAAAATCATTTTTTCGAGGACTTGATTTAGAAATTCAGTAATTTCTAAGACTGATTTTGTTTTACTCACTTTAATTGGTTTTGAGATATAAATTTTAAAATAGTTTGATTTTTTTCTCTCAATATAAATAGGTACCAACTCACAATTGTATTTTCTTACTAATTGAGCAGGTATAGTTGTAGTTGTTGCCAAATTGTTAAAAAATTTAACTTTTTCTCCCTCTCTAACCCTTTGATCTATCATTAAAGCTATCGATTTACCTTCAGTCAAATTTTTAATTATTTCACGGCTACCAGCCCGACCTTTTTTTATCTGATTTTTACAAATATTTTCTTTCCTAATTTGTTCCATCGTTTTATTCAAAAAAATATTATTTAAGGGTCTGTAGATAGCAGCAAGGTCAATTCCTGCTTTTTCAATTTCCATTGCCATTAGTTCAAAATTATTAAAATGACCTGAAATAAATACTGCTTTTTTATTATTGTTTTTTAAATTTTCTAAATGTTCTAAACCATCTATCGACACATATTTTTTTAATTCATCATTTCTAAATTTTTTTAAATAAACGTATTCAGCAAAAATCCTTCCATAATTACCGAGTACATTAGAGGCTATTTGAGATAGATTATCAGAGTGTTTGATATTTGCTTTTTTTATATTTTGAATGATTATTTTCTTTGATTTAAATATTGGGCCTATTGTTCTTCCAATAAAAAAACCTAAATCTGATGAAAGCCGATATCCTATTAGTTGAAATAATAGGAATAAAATTTTGATTAAAATGAACTCTAAAAAATAAGCTATTTTCTTCATAATTTTGATATTAGAATTTTTTTTAATTTTTCTTTATCTTTGATTTCTAGCTTAATTTTTAAAAATTTAATATTTTTTCTTTGAGTTTTATTTAATCGAAAAAAATCTTTTTCTGTCGTTACTAACGTTAAATTGTCTCTGCTAGCATTAGATTTTAATTCTTTTAGATCAATATTTGAAAATTTATGGTGATCAGGAAAAATTATTTTTTCACTAATATTAAATTTATATTTGACTAAAGTTTGCTCAAACTCATGTGGATTTCCAATACCACAAAACATTAAATATTTTTTTCTTAAATCAAATTTTTTTAAATTTAATGGCTTATATTTTCCTTCAAATATTTGTAAATTTTTATTAATAGATTTTAATTTTGATAAAAGTTTTTTATTTTTTTTTTCTCCATTTAAGAATATTAAATCATAATCTTTTATTATATTTAAGTTTTCTCTTAAGGGTCCAGCTGGAAGCACATATCCATTTCCAAATGCATATTTTGAATTAAAACATGCAATCTTTAAATCATAATTGATATTTTTTTGTTGCAAACCATCATCTAGAATTGCCACCTGATATTTTTTCTTTGAAGCAGTAAAAAGCGCATCTTCTCTATTACTCGATGATATAATTTTACCTTTATTATTTAATAAATTAATTTCATCTATCTGATTTTTATAATTTTTTTTTATAAATACTGTCCTAAATTTTTTTCTAAGCAGATCATTTATTTCTATTGCCAAGGATGTTTTTCCTGTTCCACCAATAAATATATTACCAATACATATTGATTTAATTTCAAAGTTTTTTTTTATAGAAAATTTTTTTGTAAAATTAATTAAAAATGTGATTGCTGATAAAGGGTAAAGAATGAATGAAATAAAATTTTTTGATTCCCAAAATTTAGGTTTTATTAACTTCATATTAAATATTTATTTATATAAAATAAATTTTTTTCAAGAACATCATTACCTATTTTAATAATTTTTTTTATGTTTTTATTTGGTGTTTTGTTTTTTAATCTTTTTAATATTAAATTTTCCATTTTTAAAATATCAGAAGAAAATGATGACATTTTAAGATTATTTAAAAAAGCATATATTTCTTTAAAGTTTTTAATATTAGGCCCACTAACAATATAATTTCCTAACCTTGCAGGCTCCAGAGGATTTTGGCCACCATGTTTTATGATTGATCCACCCACAAAAGATACATTTGTTAGATTGTAAAATCTAGAAGATTCACCATAGCTATCAACTAAATAAATATCAGTATCTTTTTGAATTTTTTGATTTGAAGAATGTGAAATGCAATCAAGATCGAGTTTATTTAAAGCCTCTTTAATTTCATTAGTTCTATTAATATGCCTTGGGATTATTATTGTAATTAATTTTTTTTCTTTCTTTTTAAGTTTCTTGTGTAAGTTTCCAATTAATATTTCCTCATTGTAATGAGTGCTAGCAGCACACCAAACTTTAAAGTTTTTAAATTTATTTTTTAATAATTTTTTTGAATGAGCATGATTATTCTTTTGACCATAATATTTCAAATTACCTGCTATCCTAATATCTTTAACTTTAAATAATTTTAAATATTTTAAGGTTTCTAAGTTTTGGGGTAACGCTAAAGATATTTTTCCAAATACTTGTTTAGAAAATTTTGGAAAAATCTGCCATCTATTAAAACTACGTTGTGTAATTCTAGCATTCATAATTATGATTGGAATATTTTTTATATGTAAATTGTTAAACATATTTGGCCATATTTCTGAGTCTATAAAAATTGCCAGTTCAGGTTGCCAATAATTAATAAATCTTTTTACTATATAATTGTTGTCTAATGGAAAATATACATGGGATGTTTTTTTTAACTTAAGTTTATTAAAAATTTTAGCCGAACTAGTAGTTGATGTTGATAGCAAAATATTTTTTATTTTTTTATTTTTTTCTAATTTCCTTATAATTGGGATAATACTCATTAGCTCACCAACACTCGCCGCATGTATCCAAACCTTTTTATTATTTTTTTTTTGAGAATAAATACTAAATTTTTCCCCAACTCTTTTTAAATCTTCTTTGCCTTTTAATATTCGGTAAATAATAATTATAGGTGATATGATGATAGCTAAGTTTGTAAGTATGTTGTAAAAAAAATACATTAATACTCTTTAATTTGTCGTTCATAAAAATTTTTGTAAACTTTAGATTTTAATAAAAGACTTTCATGGTTTCCTGAGTCAATGATTTTACCACTATCCACAACATATATTTTATCAGAATTAAGAATTGTTGATAACCTGTGAGCAATTACAATTGTAGTTTTGTCTAAAGTTAATTGACTCAGTGCTTTTTGAATCTTTTCTTCAGTTTCTGAATCCAAAGATGATGTGGCCTCATCTAATAATATTATTTTACTTTTTTTCAGAAAAGCTCTTGATATTGACAGTCTTTGTTTTTCTCCACCAGATAACTTTACCCCATTCTCTCCAATCATAGTTTGATATCCATTCTCTAAATTGTTAATGAATTCACTGCACATTGATTGTTCTGCTGCTTTATATACTTCTTCATTGGTTGCCTCTGGTCTGGCGTATTTAATGTTATTTAAGACTGTATCGTCAAATAATGTAGTATTTTGATCAACAATTGATATTTGGCCTCTTAAGGATGCTAAATTAAATTTTGATATATCTTGATCATCTAAATGAATCGTCCCATCAGTTGGAGCATAAATTCTTGGTATCATGTTTAATAATGTTGATTTACCTGATCCACTATGACCAACCAATGCTGTCATTTTACCACCAGTAAAATTTACATTAACATTTTGAAGGACTTTGTTCTCTGGATTGGATTTATACGTGAAGTCAACATTTTCAAAAATTATACTTCCCTCTGAAATATTCAATTTATCCTTATCTTCATTTAAATTAATTTCATTACTGATATCTATAATTGGAAGAATTCTATTAGCAGCTGCCAACCCTTGTTCAATTGCAACATTAACTTTAGTAAGTGTCTTTACAGGTTGATAAGCTAGCATCATTGCAGCAAGAAATGAAAAAAAGTTATTTATAGCTAACTCACCACTAATAATTAATTTTCCAGAATAAAATATCAAAATAGCAATCATTACACCTGTTAATATTTCCATTACAGGTGTAGACCTAATGTAAACAGCTGAAATTTTTGCTGACTTTTCCTTTAAATCATTAACAAATTTTTCAGACCTCATATTTTCAAAATTTTCTCTTTGAAAAATTTTTAAAATTTTATGATTTTTGAAAAGATCAATTAAATATCTATTTAAATCCCCTGATTTTTCTTGTGCTTGAGTTGAGATTTTGCTCATTCTTTTCCCTACAACTTTTGCAGTAATTGAAGCAAGTGGAATCATAATAATTGCTATTAATGACAATTTCCAGTTTTGGATAAACATAACACAGAGCAAACCTATTAATGTAAGACCATCTTTGAAAATACTTAAAAATGCATCTGCCAACATTTTAGTTATTTGATTAACGTCAAAATTTAAATTTGAGATATATTTACCTGAATGATTACTTTCAATAATTTCAGTGTCTGCCTTAATGAAAGATTTTAGCATATCTGTTTGTAAATTTTTTTTAACCTCTTCTGAAACATTAATCATAAGAAGTTTTGCCATATACAAAGAAATACCTTTTGCAGCAAAAGCAAAAATAATCGCAAGTGGAATAAGAATAATCAAAGTTTGATCTTTATTAATGAATATTTTTTCTATTGCTGGATCTAACAGCCAGGCAGTTGAAGAAGTACTTATGGCAACAATAATTGAAAATAACGAAGCTAATAAGATTTTACCAATAAATTTTTTTGTATACTGTTGATAGAGTCTTTTAAAAATTTTTGCTTTCATCATTTTCTATATTAATTTTCCAATGAGAATATTAACAAAAACTATCAGTCCTAAAAAATTATTACTTTTGAATTTAGACAAACAATCAATCGATTGATTGATATTTAGTTTTTTAACCTGAAATACTAGTAACTGTAAAATAGGGATAATCATAAATAAGAAATAATAGATTTTAAATTTCATTAATATTCCCACTAAAAATAAAGATGTGATGAACAAGCAGTATGAAATAAACAAAAATTTTTTTGGATCATTTTTAAACTTTATTGAAGTTGATTTTACACCTATTATTTCATCGTCTTTAATATCTTGAAATCCATAAATAGTGTCGTAGCCTAGTGTCCAAAATATGGCCCCTAGATAGAATATAATTGGTATTATTGAAAAATCATTTGCAATTGAAATCCAAGCTAAAACTAATCCATAATTAAATGTAATACCTAGAAATAATTGAGGCCAATAAGTAATTCTTTTCATTAATGGATAAGTAAAAGCTAAGGGCATTGAGATTAGAGCCATTAGAATCGTAAAATTATTAAAATTAATTAGTACTAAAAAAGCAACAGCACATAAAAATAATGCATAAATAGATGCTAGTTTTACAGATACCTTGCCTGAAGCGATGGGTCTATTTTTTGTTCTTTCAACTTTTTTATCAAAATTTTTATCAGCTATGTCATTCACTATACACCCAGCTGATCGCATTAGTATTGAACCAGAAAAAAAAAGTATAGAATAAAAAAAGTAAATTAATAAATTCGAGTTAAAATCATAAACTATTGTAAGTCCCCAAAGGCATGGCCAAAACAACAACATAAAGCCAATTGGTCTTTTTAATCTTGTAAGTTCAATAAATAACTTTATTTGGTTCATAATTTACTTGTAAATAACAAAGGCTAGATTCATAATCAAACTGATTCGTATGAACATAGATTACACAGTCACAGCCCTTATGTTTCCGGCCATACCCTTGCTAATGAGCATCTATAGTAATAGATTTCATTCTCTTAGTAAGCTTATCAGAGAACTTCATGATGAACACGTTTATGAAAATCATGTGCCTCATGAATGGAAAAAACAATTCATAAATCTAAGTGGACGAATTACACTATTGAGATGGACAATTATGTTTGCTGCTTTCGGTTTTTTGTTTAATATGATGACAGTGCTTGGTCTTTATTTAAATGAAATATTTATTGCTAGATTAATTTTTGGTTCTTGTTGTTTGTCTATGATTATTTCTATTTTATTTTTTATTAGAGAAATTCATATCTCAACTAATGCACTTAAGCTGCATATGGCTGATATGGATGTTAAGCTTGATTAAGGAAGTATAACTGCAGGGCCTAAAATTTTTCTACCTTCCAAATCTTTATGAGCCTCAACAACCCGATCTAATTTATATTTTTTAAAAATATTAATTTTAACTTTTCCAGAACTGATTTTTTCAAACATGATTTTTGATGCTTCAGAAAGCTCTTCTTTAGTTGATAAGTATTGTTGCATTGCAGGTCTTACAAGATACAGGCCTTTTGGCTGAAGCATTTTAGGGACGTTTATATCTGATAATGGTCCTGATGCATTTCCAAATGAAACCATCATTCCTCTTATCGCTAGACATTCAATTGATCCATCTAAAGTGTCCTTACCAACACCATCGTAAACTACTGGAACACCTTTGCCATCTGTAATCTCTAAAACTTTTTTAGCAAAGTTTTCTTTATTATAATTGATTACATGATCATAGCCATTTTCTTTTGCTATTTTTATTTTTTCATCTGACCCAACAGTACCTATAACTGTACAACCTAAACTTTTAGCCCATTGACCAAATATTTGACCAACTCCTCCAGCTGCCGCATGATAAAGAATTGTTTGTCCTGATTTAACAGGAAATGTTTTATGCAATAAATAAAACGTAGTTAAACCTTTTGTCATTAAAGTTGCTGCCACTTCAAGATCAATACCCTCTGGTACTTTTACAAGATTTTTTGTTGGGTAATTTCTATGTGAAGAATAAGAGCCCAATGGAATACCAGCGTAAGAAATTTTATCTCCAACTTTAAAGTCTTTTACGTTTTCACCAACATCAGTAATGACACCAGCACCTTCTAAACCTATACCACTTGGCATTTTTAGAGGATATAGACCTGATCTGTGATAAGTATCTATATAATTAAGTCCAATAGCTTTTTGCTCAATTGTTACTTCGTTAGGCTCTGGCTTATCTAGCGTTATATCTTTAAGTTCTAAAACTTCAGGACCACCATTTTTTTTTATTTCTACAGCTTTCATAATTTATTTTACAAATGTATCATTATGATAATCTTGAACTGCTTGCAAGATTTCAGCTTTGGAATTCATTACAAAAGGTCCACCTCTCGCAATTTCCTCGTTAATTGGTTTGCCTGAAATTACTAAGAACTTAGCATCTGATTTAGCTTTCACGGTTAAATCCTCACCTCTAGTTAATAATATTAAAGTACTATCTTTAACATTGTCGTGTTTGTTTTTGCCAATTTCAATTTCACCATTAATTAAATAAATAAAACTATTATGAGTAGTTGGTAATTTAAAATTGAACTCTTTATCTTTATTTAACTCAACATCAAAATAAACTGGCTCAACGTTATGACCTTTGACAGGGCCTTCAGCATTTTCAAATTTACCAGCTATGACTTTTATAGTTTTGTCATCATCTTTATGAACACTCATTTTATTTGCATCGATATAAATATACTCAGGCTTACTCATCTTTAGTTTAGCAGGCATATTTACCCATAATTGAAAACCATGAAGCTTACCTTCTTTCATTGCCGGCATTTCAGAATGAATTATTCCACTTCCAGTTTTCATCCACTGAACATCTCCTGCGGTCATTCTACCCTCACCACCTGTACTATCTTTATGTTCAAAATCTCCAGCCAACATATAAGTAACTGTTTCAATCCCTCTATGAGGGTGGGGTGGAAAACCTGCGATGTAATCTTCACTATTTTCTGATCCAAATTCATCTAACATTAAAAATGGATCAAAGTAATTTGGCTCAACACCAATACTTCTTTTTAATTTAACTCCAGCCCCATCAGATGCTGAAATAGGGTCAATAATTTTGCTTACTTCAATATTATTCATCTCTTTCCTCTATTTATTGTTTTGCTTATTATTTATAACTCCACCAAATGACACACCAGATAGCTCGCTTATTTCCTTTTTCCACGTTGTTAAGTCATTTATAGAAAGTTTATTAAGATGATCATGTCCGCACGCTCTTGCTAATATCTTCATTAGATCTACAGATGCATTAAAAAATCTAGTTAATCTTGCAGAAGATTCATCAATATTTAATTTTTTTCTAAGTTCTGGTTTTTGAGTGGCAATACCAGCGGGGCAATTATTTGTATTACACATTCTAGCACCAACACATCCTATTGCTTGCATAGCTGAGTTGGAGATTGCAATACCGTCTGCTCCAAGAGCAAGTGCTTTTACAAAATCTGCAGAAGTTCTTAATCCACCTGTTACAATTAATGATACATGGTCATAACCTTTTTTATCTAAATAATTTCTAGCTCTTGCTAAGGCTGGAATCGTAGGAATAGAAATATTATTTCTAAAAATTAAAGGAGCAGCCCCAGTTCCACCACCACGCCCATCAAGAATAATATAATCAGCACTAGCACTTACTGCAAATTCAATGTCATCTTCTATATGCTGAGCAGATAATTTAAATCCTATTGGAATACCACCAGTTAACTCTCTAACTCTGTTTGAGAATTTTAAAAAATCATCAACAGTTGTTAGATCTTTGAAAGTAGAAGGGGAGATAGCATCCTCACCTTCTGGAATTTGTCTTACCTCAGATATTTTACCTTTAACTTTGTTCCCTGGTAAATGTCCACCTGTTCCAGTTTTTGCAGCTTGACCACCTTTAAAATGAAATGCTTGAATATTTTTTAACTTATCTTCTGAATAACCAAATTTAGCTGAGGCAAGCTCATAAAAATACTTTGAATTATTATTTTGCTCTTCTAAAAGCATTCCACCTTCTCCCGAACAAATTCCTGTACCAGCTCCCTCTGCACCTTTTGCTAAAGCAATTTTTGCCTCTTCTGATAGTGCACCAAAACTCATATCAGATACAAAAATTGGAATATTTAACGTTAGAGGTTTTTTTGAGTTTTTACCTATAATTATATCTGTTCCAACTTTATCTTTATCTAGAAGAGGTTTTTTTGCTAGTTGAGCAGTAAGTATTTGAATATCTTCCCACTTTGGTAAGTCTTTCGAGGGAACACCCATTGCTCCCATTTCTCCATGATGACCAAGTTTTGTTAAGCCATTTTTTGCAAGTTCATGGATGTATGCAAGATGTGGCTCTTCTTCTGTACTCTTTATTTCATTAGTACTTGAAATTTCTTCTGATTTATTAATTTGATTAGAGGTAAAATTTTTATGCGTACCGTCACAATAAGGTTTGGTGTTACTATGTTTACACATACAAAGATAAGCACCACCGGTTTCTTCAGCTTTAAAACTTATAGGTTCAAATGAGGTACCAGCATGAGACCAATCACAAAATGGTTGGTTTTTAGATTTTCCACAAGTACAAAACATGTATTCTTCATTTTGTACTAACTCTACTTTTTTAGGTTTGTTATCTGCTATAGTTGGCTTGTCCATTAATAACCTTACTCTAATAAATTAAATCTTAAAATAATATGTAATTTTTTATAAGTGTCTTAATTTAAAGCATCAAGACACATATATTTAGTTAATTAACGATTATTTAGTTTTTTATCTAGACTGAAATCTTTTGTTTCATTAACAACTAAGAATAAAAAACCCCCAGCAAGAGCAATATTTTTCATAAAAGATATAAACTGCATTTGATCAGAAAGATTATTATGAAAAATAACTGCTGTAGAAATGCAAAATATACTTAATAAAGCTGCTGAAACTTTTACTTTATATCCAATCATAATTAATATTGGCGCACCTATCTCAAGTATGATTGCTGGTATTAAAAAAATGCCAGGCACACCTAAAGACTCCATCCAACCAACTGATCCTTCATAGTTTCCAATTTTGTTAATTCCACTTAACAAAAAAATTAGAGAGATAAATATTCTACCAGTTAGATCTAAGATATTGTTCATATTTTTACTTGCTTTAATCATTACTTACTGTGTGAACCATCACAAAGTGGTTGGTTGTTAGTTTGTTTACAAGCACAAAAAAATACTTTTTTTGCTTCTTCAGCTTTGTATACAACTGGAGTAAATTCTGAACCTTTATGAGATCCATCACAAAATGGTTGCTTTGAACTCTTCCCACAACTACACCAGTAATAAGATTTATCTTTCTCAACCTCTAATGCGATTGGTCCATCTCCTGCTCTTTGTCCTTTAGTCATATTTACCCTTTCAATTAATTGACTTCTATTTAGTACTTTGTTATCAATCACACAAGAACGCAAAATAAACATACTAGTATATAAAAACATACCATGAAAAATTTAATAGAATGTCCAGCAGAAAGAGCAATTTATTTTTTAGGAGGTAAATGGAAAATTAGAATTTTATTTACTTTGTACAACAATAAGAGAGTTAGATTTAATATTCTTAAGAAAGGTTTAAAAACTATAACTCAACAAATGTTATCTAAACAACTTAAAGAGCTAGAAACAGATGGCATAGTGAACCGAAAAGTTCATCAAGTAGTACCTCCAAAAGTAGAGTATTCACTAACTGAATTCGGCTTATCAGTAATTCCCATTTTAAAATCTTTTTCTGACTGGAATAGAAAAAACATAAGAACTATTTCTTTAAAACTTAATAAAAACTTTGAAGAAAATAGAATTAGATAATATTAAGTAACTCTTTTAGATTTTTGATTTCATTATGAGGTTTGTAATCAAGTTTATCAAAAATATTATTATTTCTGTTTACCCAAATAGATTTATAGCCATAGTTTCCACCACCTGATACATCCCAAGTGTTAGCACTTAAAAAAGCAACTTCTTTTTTTTTAATTTTATATTTTTGTATTGGAAGGTCATAAACTTTTGAGTTTGGTTTATAAATACCAACTTCTTCTATTGAAAAAAGATCATCAAATAAATTATTTAAATTATTGTTTTTAACTAATTGATTAAGAAGAGCAGGTGTACCATTTGAAAGAATAGCAAGTCTTAAATCTTTTTCTCTAAGTGATTTTAAAACTTCGGGCACTTCTTTAAATGGTGAAAGAATTTTATAAAGATCTAATAATTCACTTCTCATTGAAGAGTCTATTTCATAAGCTTTCATAGACTTATCCAAACTATCTTCAGTCACTTGCCAAAAATCTTTATGTCTTTTCATCAGGCTTCTAAGCCAAGTATATTCTAGCTGGGTCGTTCTCCAGTAATTTGCAAAACTTTCCCACTTATCACCAATTTTATCTTTACATTTTTCAGCAGCTGAATTGACATCAAATAAAGTTCCATATGCATCAAAAATTATTGCTTTAATATTTTTCATAAACTAATTTATCTTTATGAGTAACATTACATTATTTGATAAATCACAATCTCATTATGTTTCAAAAGTTATGAGAATTAAAGAAAATGAAGTTTTTTCTTTATTTAATAATAGTGGAGAGTGGGAAGCAAAAATATTAACAGTTTCAAAAAGTATTGTTGAGTTTAATGTTACGAAACAATTAAGACAAAAAGAAAATCCTAAAGAGTTGTGGTTAGCTTTCTCACCAATTAAATCAAATTACTTTAACTTCATGATACAGAAAGCAACAGAGTTAGGAGTTACAAAATTTTTACCTATTATTTTTGATCGAACAATCGTTAGAAAAATAAATAAGGAGAGATTGGAAAAAGTTATAATCGAAGCAGCTGAACAATCGAATAGAATTCAAGTCCCTAATATTGAAGACTCACAAAAACTAAATAATTTTTTAGATAAAAATGATGTTGATTTAATTTTTACAGATCTTAATTCAACTAATAATAAAGTAGATTTAAAGAAACTTGGTAATAAGCCAACCTGTATTGTTGTTGGCCCTGAGGGAGACTTTTCCGAGTCTGAAAGAGAAGAGATTCTCTCTTATAAAAGTGTTCAAGCGATAAAAATTAACGAAAATATCCTTAGATCAGAAACAGCAGTTATTTCTGCTATATCAATCATAAATTACGCCATTAATTGATATTTTGTCGCGAAAACTAAAGTGTAATTTTTTAAAAGACGATCTATATAGTGTCTAAAAATGAAAAAAATTTTATATATATTTCTATCTGCATTTGCTGCTTCAAGTGCTTTAGCTAACCAACCTAAAGACTGGCAATTAGGTTTTCAAGACCCTGCATCTGATGGAATGAGAGATATTGTTAACTTCCATAACAATCTTTTGCTTCCTATCATTATAGCAATCAGTGTATTTGTTTTATTCTTAATGGTTTATGCTTGTATTAGATTTAGAGCTTCAAGAAATCCTAACCCATCTAAAACAACTCACAATGTTACAGTTGAAATTTTATGGACTTTAATTCCATGTTTAATTTTAATTGTAATGGCAGTTCCTTCTTTTAAAATTTTATACAAACAAGACACTATTCCAAAAGCAGACGTTACTGTTAAAGCAATAGGCTATCAGTGGTATTGGGGATACGAGTATCCAGATGAAAATATTATTTTTGAATCATATATGATTGAAACTAAAGATTTAAAAGAAAATCAGCCGAGACTATTAACTGTAGATCATGAAGTTGTAGTGCCGGTAAATAAAGTAATTAAAGTTTTAATAACAGCAAATGACGTGCTTCATGCATGGGCCTTACCATCCTTTGGAGTAAAAAGAGATGCTGTGCCTGGAAGAATTAATGAAACTTGGTTTAAAGCAGATAAAGTTGGAACTTATTACGGACAATGTTCTGAACTTTGTGGAATTAAACATGCTTTTATGCCTATAACTGTAAGAGTTGTTTCTGAAGAGGATTATGCAGAGTGGCTAACAGGTGCAAAAATTAAATTTGCAAAAGAACCATTATTAGAAAATGAAAATATAAAACTAGCGAGCAACTAATATGTATACACAAACAGCATCACACGACGATCATCATACTCCAACTGGTTGGAAGAGATGGGCTTATTCTACTAACCATAAAGACATTGGAACAATGTATCTAATCTTTGCAATTGTTGCAGGTGTTATTGGTACAGCGTTCTCAGTTTTAATGAGAATGGAATTGATGCATCCTGGTGACGGGATTTTAGGTGGTAATTATCATTTATATAACGTGCTAGTTACTGGTCATGGTTTAATCATGATTTTCTTTATGGTAATGCCAGCAATGATTGGTGGTTTTGGAAATTGGTTTGTACCTATTATGATTGGTGCGCCTGACATGGCCTTTCCAAGAATGAATAACATTTCATTTTGGTTATTGCCTACTTCATTTATTTTATTAATACTTTCAATATTTATGGATGGCCCTCCAGGTCAAACAG
>Ga0206677_10001789_pt1 | contig 19662 bp, 21 predicted proteins | sample M130m12015metaG_FD_155475 | JGI IMG/M metagenome (GOLD analysis project Ga0206677, IMG submission 155475) | Ammonia-oxidizing marine archaeal communities from Monterey Bay, California, United States - M1 30m 12015 | ecosystem: Environmental > Aquatic > Marine > Intertidal zone | place: USA...
AATGATGACTTCTACAAGTGCTCATATATAAATCTTATTTCATTTGTTGCCATTTAACTGGGACACCTTCCAGCTTATAACGATTAGACTCTTCTCTTAATTTATCAAATTCGGTCTTAGAAGAATAGACAGTAACTATTAAAGCATTTTCTTTATTAGCAGTTATTCTTAATACCCTGCCCATTCTTTGAATTCTTTGTCTTTTTGAGGATGATGCGCTTAAGATCATGGCACCATCTGCTTCTGGCATATCAAAACCCTCATCTAAAGCAGTACAGCTTACCAATACGTTTAAGTTACCATTTTTAAAATTATTAAGATTTTCTTCTCTTTCTGCATTATCTAAATCAGTATTATAAATAGCTGACTTATAACCTTTTTTATTAATAATCTTATTAAATTCTTTGGCTTGTTTTTTATTCTCAGTGAAAACAATCCAACTGTCTCGTTTATGTTTCTGTAATAGCTCAACTCCAAAAGGTATTCTATTTTTTGAGTTCTTTACCATCCTAGCCCTATTAAAAATTAGCATCTTCAGTGGATAATCATTCATATTATTTCCACCAATAGTTGCTGCTCTCCTCTGAATGCTTTTAGTAAATTTTTTATACTTCTCTTCCTCATCCTCGGTCATTGCTGCGTAAGCATATAGAAGTTTAAAGTTTACAATCACCTCATCCTCTCTAGCATCTATATAGTCATAATCAAAAATAATATCGCCTAGAATTTTTTTTATGATGATATAAAAATTATCGTCATAGTCCCTTTCTGGTGTAGCCGAAAGGCCTAATGTTGCATGCCAATTATTAGTTAAGGTCTCACCTCTTTTTTCAGTTCCAATCTTATGACACTCATCTACGATTAAAAGAGTATTAGAAGCATCAAATTTATGGATTATATTTTTTACTGAATCTATTGTTGAAATAGTTATCTTTGAAATAACCTCAAGATGTTCCCCTCCACCATTAAGAGATATGTCTTTATCTCCAAAGGTTTTTTGAAGTCCTTCATACCACTGATCTAAAAGCGCAATTGAAGGAACTACAATAAAAATAGAGTTATCTTTTTCTTCCTCAAGATATTTAGTTAAACAATGAATGGCGAAAACAGTTTTACCGCCTCCAGTAACAACTTTTACAATGCCTCTTTTTTTAGCCCACCATAAGGGGAATGCCTTTTCTTGCCATTGCCTTAACTTCAAGCAAAGTCCCCTTTCATAAGGCTTTCTCCAATTAGAAAAACATGAATATCATGCGCTTTTAATGTATCGATATCATCCTGACTTTTAATTCCAGACTCTGCAACAAAAAGATTATTGCCATTAAAGGCCTTTTTTAGATTGATAGAGTTGTTTAAATCAACATCAAAGGTTTTTAGATTTCTATTATTGACCCCAATCATTGCATTTGAAAAATGCTCAACTCTTTTAAGCTCTTTAAGATCATGAACTTCTATTAAATAATCTAATTCCAATGATTCTGCCAGATCTACAAAGGATTGAATTTCGTTGTCATTTAAAATACTTGCAATTAAAAGAATACAATCAGCACCAATAAGTTTTGCTTCGTATATTTGATACTCATCAACCATAAAATCTTTTCTAAGTATTGGCAGAGATGTCATTGCTTTAACTTCTTTCAGGTATTCAGAGCTGCCTTGAAAAAAATCTTCTTCAGTTAGAATGGATAGCGCTGAGGCCCCAAAGTCCTCATATTCTTTTGCTTTTTTAATAGGATCAAAATCTTCGGAAATAATCCCAGCACTCGGTGAAGCTTTTTTTATTTCAGCAATGACGGCTTGATCTTTTTTTAATAGGCTTTCTTTAAAAGCTCCCTTTGGTAAATTCAATTCATTAAGTTTAGAAATGATCTCTGTTAATGGTAATTCAGATTTTTTGATATCAAGCTTAGTTAGAGTATTTTCTACAATGTCGTTGAGTATTGTCATTAGCTATTCGATACCCTTACGTAGGCAGCTAATTTATCTGCTGCTTTTCCATTATTCATTAGTGTAAATGCCAACTCCACTCCGTCTGAAATAGAATCTACCTTTCTTGCAATGTACAAACCAGCACCAGCATTTAATGCAATCATATCTTGAACTGCTGATTGTTCTCCTGAAAATGCTTCCTGAACCATTCTTAAACTTTGTTCTGAAGATTGTGCTGATATCTCTTCAAATGGAGAGGATGCTATTCCAAATTCCTGAGGCGAAATTGTATATTCTTCTATTTTATAATTTTTATATTCTGAGATTTGAGTTGGGCCTGAAATACTTATCTCATCCAAACCATCATCTCCATGAACGACCATGACATGCTCCATATCTAAATTTTTAGCTACAGTTGAGAAAGTATTAAGTAATTTTTTATCGTAGACGCCTATGACCTGTCTTTTAGCTCCACATGGATTGGTATGCGGTCCTAATAAATTAAATATTGTTTTTTGCCCTATTCTTTGTCTAGCAGGCATTACATATTTCATGGATTGGTGATGAAGGGGCGCGAATAAAAATACAAACCCCACCTGATCAAATACTTTAATTAATTTTTCTCTATCATGACTGATATCAGCTCCTGCTTCAGTTAAGAAGTCAGCACTTCCTGATTTACTAGATATGGCTTTATTGCCGTGCTTAGTAATTGAAGCACCGCCAGCTGCTGCAACAAAAGATGATGCTGTTGAGCAATTAAAAGTGTGAAGGCCAGTTCCGCCAGTACCACAAGTATCGATATGAGTTCCATCACCTATATTAAACTTTAAAGATTTATTCCTCATAACTGATGCTGCAGCAGTTATTTCAGGCTCTTTAATTCCTTTTTCGTTGAGTGCTAAAAGAAAATTTTCTATATCATCATCATCAACCTTCCCAGTCATGATGCTTTCAACAGCTGTCTGCATTTCTTCTTTAGCTAGATCATTTTTATTATCTAATTTTTTAAGGATATCTTTAATCATAATGCTAAAAAGTTTTCTATTAGTTTCATACCGTAATCTGTATCGATAGATTCTGGGTGAAACTGGACTCCGTATATGGGCCTTTCTTTATGTTGCACAGCCATAATAATATCTGGATTATCTTCTAATACGCCAGTTATTTTTAGCTCATTAGGCAAAGAATCCTTTTCAATAATAAGACTATGGTAACGAACAACAGAATAAGGACTTTCAATATTCTGGAATAGCCCCTCCTGGCTATGTTTAACCTCTGAAAGTTTGCCATGAAATATTTCGGGTGCTTTAATAATTTTGCCGCCAAATGCAGCACCAATTGCCTGGTGCCCCAAACATACTCCAAGAACAGGAACAGATGAAGATTTAATCAGCTCAATAGAAATTCCTGCCTCAGTCGGAGAACAAGGACCGGGAGAAACGACTATCTTTTTTGGATTTAAGTGATTGATTTCATCAACACTAATTTCATCATTTCTTATAACAAGGACTTCTTCACCGCACTCGCCAATATAATGAACTAAGTTATATGTAAAACTATCGTAATTGTCTAGAACAAGAATCATGAGATCATTTCCATGGCGTCTAAAAATACTTTTGATTTTTGTTTACATTCTAACCACTCATTTTCAGGTATAGAGTCAGCAACAATACCTGCACCAGCACCAACATGAATTACATCATCTTTGATTACAGCAGTTCTTATTGCAATTGCGGTATCTATGTTGCCATTCCAAGAAATGTAACCAATAGCTCCGCCATATATACCTCTAGAACTTGGCTCCAATTCATTAATAATTTCCATTGCTCTAATCTTGGGTGCTCCAGATAATGTTCCAGCTGGGAGCGTTGCTTTTAAAGCATCCAGGTAGTTAAGGTCTTCAGATAAATTACCAATTACATTAGATACTATATGCATCACATGGGAATATTTCTCAATTATCATCTTATCTGTAACTTTTACCGTGCCGATCTCAGAGACTTTACCAACATCATTTCTCCCGAGATCTATTAACATTAGATGCTCAGCAATTTCTTTTGGATCATTTAGTAAATCTTTTTTATTTCTTTCATCTTCTTCTGGAGACGACCCTCTTTTTCTAGTTCCAGCGATTGGGCGAAGTGTAACCTCATTGTCTTGGAGCCTGACTAAAATTTCAGGTGATGATCCAACGACCTGACACTCCTCGAGATCAAGATAATACATATAAGGTGAGGGATTTAATTTTCTTACAGCTTTATATAAATCAAAAGGGTCTTTATTGAATGGAGAGGAAAAATCTTGAGCAAGCACAACCTGCATAACATCTCCCTCTTCTATATATTTTTTTACTATATTTACCGCATTTATGTAATTTTTTTTAGTAAAGTTAGATTCAAAATTCATGCACCCGCTTGGTTCTTTATAAGAATCTTCTGAGGTATGCGTTTTAATTTTAAGAGAAGAAATAATCACTTCTATCTCTCTTAACACTTCCTCATAAGAATGCTTGGATGGGTCAGCATTAAAAATAACTTGCGTTGATTTATTAATATTGTCATAAACAACTAATTTGTCTGCTTTAACAAGAAAAATCTCAGGCATGTGTTCTTTAAATTTTGAATCTTTATTTTTAAGATTGGCTATTTTTTTTTCAGCATATTGCGCGCTTTCGTATGCAAAAAAGCCAACGTAGCCACCATAAAATCTTGGTAATCCATTAATCTCTGGAGCTTTATGGTTGTCCGTAATTTTTTGAATTTCGCTAAGAGGATTATCTGATTCAAACGATGATAAGGCCCCTTTTATGTTTAATTCAACAAGGTTTCCAGTAATTTTAATTGTGTCCAAGCAGTCAAATCCAATTATTGAAAATTGTGCCCATTGATCTCCTCCCTCAACTGACTCTAAAAGGAAAGTATTAGATTTCTTTGAAATTTGAGAATATAAAGTTAAAGGAGTTTGATCTTTCAAAAATATTTCTTTAACAACAGGAATAATGTCAAAGCCAGCTTTAGCAAAATCTTGAAAGTCTTCTTTAGTTATCATTTTGTAATAATGTTTTTATATTTATAAAATCGCCAGCATGAAAATCATTTTTATCAAACCAGCCTTGATTAACCTCTAGGGCATATAAAACAGGCTCTTCAGAACATACTGATATTTTTGATAAAGGCACCATATCATAAATACCTATTATTTCACCTGTATCACCAATATAAGCAACGCTTAATGGAATTAAAGTATTTTTCATCCACATGCATTGAATTTTTTTTCTATCCCAAATAAAAAACATGCCGCTATTATCTTCAAGTCTCTCTCGGAACATCAGACCAACTTTCCTATCTTGATAGTCTTTAACTATCTCAATATTAGTGAGGTATTTTTGTAAAGCAATAGTTTCTTTGCTCTCAGCTGAGATAAAAAATAAAAATAAAAAGGTGAGACTAAATAATTTTAGAGCGGAGTGTTTTAATGGTTTGCTCATAATTATCAGTATTAAAGATAGCTGATCCAGCAACAAACGTATCTGCACCTGCTTCTGAGGCAAGACCTATAGTTTCATTGTTAATGCCGCCATCGACTTCTAAACGAATGTCTTTTCCAGTCGCATCAATCATTTTTCTTACTTGAGATATTTTATCTAGAGAACTACGAATGAAAGACTGTCCACCAAATCCGGGATTGACACTCATGATTAAAACTAAGTCCAAATCCTCAATAACATTCTCAAGAACATTCAATGAAGAGGCGGGATTAAATACTAGCCCTGCTTTACAGCCCTGATCTTTGATTGCATGAATGGATCTATGAACATGCTTTGAAGCTTCTGGGTGAAAACTAACAAGATCGGCACCAGCTTTTATAAAACTTTGTGCAAGCTCATCAACAGGATCTATCATGAGATGAACATCAATAAATTCCTTTACCCCATAATCTCTTAAAGACTTACAAACCATCGGCCCAATAGTTAAGTTAGGGACATAATGATTATCCATTACATCGAAATGAATCCAATCAGCACCAGCATTTAAAACATTTACGACCTCTTCACCCAAGGTTGCAAAGTTAGAAGCCAGGATTGATGGTGCAATAATGTATTTTGAGTCGCTCATATGCTAATTTTCGTCTTTATGAGTTTTATTAGCAAGTTCCAGGCGATCAATAGTGCCAGTATCTATCCAAATATCTTCAGATATTTCAGCTGTTACGTCTTTATTATTGATAAATTGCATTAAAACCTTATACCAGATATCAAATGGCATTTCTTGGGGTTCTAGTTCATCAAAAATCTTTGGATTTATAATAGATATCCCGCTCCAAGTGAAATCATTAGATTCTGATTTAACACAAACAAGATCATTTTCTAATGAAAAATCTCCTTTTAAGTTATGTTCTGGATTTCTAACACCGACAAGGTGTGCAGCTTTAACATCAGAATTAAGAGCGGTAAGATTTATATTATGGTAAATGTCAGCATTTATTAGCATAAAGGGTTTATCGCCTAATAATTCCAGGGCATTTACAATACCCCCACCTGTCCCTAGGGGCTGAGATTCTTCTGAGAAGACTATTTTATTGTTTGGAAAAAGCTCTAAAACATGTTCGGTGATCATATTACCAAGATATGAAACATTTATAACTATCTCATCAAAGCCATAATTTAATAACGAACGAATATTCCTTTCTATTAAAGATTGATTTCCTACTTTAAGTAACGGCTTTGGAATATCATCTGTAAGAGGTTTAAGCCTTTTGCCAAAACCTGCAGCTAAAATCATAGCTTTCATATAGTATTTAACTCTTTTAATAGCCTTGGTTTAACTTTATTGACAAGACTATCTTTTAAATTTAAAAATTCATTTTGAGGGATAAGTTCTATTAAGTTATCTAAGATACTTGGTAAATCCTTCAATCTAAAATCTCTATTACCCTGAGTATAAAGTTTACTTAATGTCCCTAAAATTCTCGTATTTCTTTGGATTGCGCCCCATCTAACCCATTCAAAAGCATCATTGATTGAAACATCTATTTTCATTATCTCAATATAATGCTTCAGCGATCCTTCGATTAGCTCTTTGGGATAGCTGTGATAGTGATCGATAAGGATTCCAGCCAAATCTATTCCAATCGGTGCAATACACAGGTCTTGAAAATCAATAACAGCTAAATTGTTATTAGAATCCAGAATTAAATTTCTTCTTTCGTAATCAAAGTGACAATTCATCCAAGGCTGGTCATTTAACATTTCAATTGTTTTTAATTCTAAATTATCTAATTCTTTTAAGTTATCAATGCGTAAGAACTCTGCAAGAAAAATTGATTGCATACTATTCATCTGCTGCTTTAAAGATGTTTCTTCTAATTTTTTTATTTGGGGGATGTGAGCAGTTTGAATTTCTGAAAGAAGTTTCATAGAACCCATTAAAAGCTCTTGATTTAAATTTAAATCTAAATCAATTAATGATTGATCGCCTAAGTCTTCCTGAATGGTGATACCTTTATCAACATCAGAAAAGACTACTCTTGTGGCATTAATATCCAAGCTATTAAAGAAAGTGGCAACATGGAGAAATTCGCTATGGTCCCCAAATTTAGGGTCAAGATAGCAGATAACTAGAGTTTTATTATAATCTAAATGTATTCTGTAATACTCTCTGCCACTAGCCTCTAATTTCAATACCTCAGCTTTAATGGCCGGATATCCACAGCTCTTAGATAACTCTATTATCTCTAATTCTTTCAAATCAACTATTCTGGACCTCTTCGGGCACAGGGGTATCATCTGGTACAAAGAAATCTGGCATTAGCTCTGCAAAAGGTACATTGGCGTATTTGGTGAAATCTTTAACTCCAGCCTCATGTAATACCAAATCATCAATACAAAAATTACCAGTAAATAATTTTGAATCTTTTGTTAAAATTTCATAAGCAGCATCTGACATAATATGAACGTTTCTTGATAGTCGCATAATTTCATCACCACCTAGATGGTTTTGAACGGCCGCTGTTGCTATAGCGGTCCTTGGCCATAATGCATTAACTGCAATTCCTCTATCAGCAAACTCCTCAGCCATACCGAGAACACACATGCTCATAGTATATTTGGCCATAGTATATGCTACCGATCCTGCAAACCACTTGGGACTCATATCTAAAGGAGGTGCTAGGTTAAGGATATGGGGGTTGGATGCTTTCTCAAGATGGGGCAAACAATATTTACTTACCATATACGTTCCTCTGCCATTAATTTGATGCATCAAATCATACCTTTTCATTTCGGTGTCTTTTACATTCGTTAATTGAATAGCTGAAGCATTATTAATACAAATATCTATTCCTCCAAAATGATCAACTGATGTATTGATTGCGTCCCTTACATTATCTTCGCTTCTAATGTCACAAACAATTGGAAGTGCGTCACCACCTGCCTCAATTATCTCTTCAGCTGCTGTATAAATAGTACCGGGTAGTTTGGGATGAGGATCGGCGGTTTTGGCTGCAATAATAATTTTTGCTCCATCTTCTGCTGCTTTTTTTGCCATCGCCAAACCAATTCCTCTACTTCCACCAGACATAAATATTACTTTATCTTTTAAACTCATAATTCTTTCCTTTTATATAATTTTTAAAACGTTTCCATGTAAGGTCTTAAATCTAATTCATGGGTCCAAGCACTTCTATGCTGGGTGTGAACAAACCAATATGCATCTGCAATAGCATCAGGTTGTAGAATACCGTCTTTTTCTTTAAGCGCATATGTATCTGGAAAATTTTCTTTTATAAATGCTGTATCAATTGCTCCATCTATTATGAAATGAGCTACGTGGATACCTTGAGGTCCTAATTCTCTTGCCATACTTTGTGAAACTGCTCTAAGTGCAAATTTTGCACTTGAAAAAGCAGCGAACCCAGAACCCCCTCTCATTGATGCAGTGGCTCCGGTAAAAAATATACTTCCCTGGTTCCTTTTTTTCATATATTTAGAAGCTTCTCGACCAGTTAAAAATCCCCCAAAAGCTGCCATTTCCCATACTTTTCTAAATACTCTTGAGGTGGTCTCTTCTATCGAGAAAAAAACATTTGCGCCTGGGTTAAAAATGACTACATCTATTGGAGCAATATCTTCTTCAACTTCTTTAAATAGATTCTGAAGTGATTCTTCATCTCTTGCATCAACACCATAGCCTTTTACCCATCCCCCTGCTTGTCCGATATCAGCTTCTAGCTTCTTAAATTTTTCAAGATTTCCTGGGCGTCTTACTGCGCAAACCTTATACCCATTGACAGCAAATTTCTTGCACAAGGCTGATCCTGTTGCATCACCTGCCCCAATAATGATTGCTGAATATTTTGAAAAATCTTTCATAAGAGTGTTTAATTGTTTGGTTAACTTTACAAAATTGTGAGTGTAAATGAAAGTAGACTTTATTTTTGATGTGGCCAGTCCAAATATGTATTTCTGTCATAAGCTTATTCCAGACTTCAAAACAAGAACTGGAGTTGAGTTTGAATACATCCCGTGTCTATTAGGAGGGATAATGAAACTATCTGGCAATCAACCTCCGTTTGTTGCCTTTGCAGAAATACCCAATAAAAATAAATATCAATTCATAGAAATTGAAAGATTTATTAAGCAACATCAATTAACAAAATTCAAATTTAATTCTAATTTTCCAATGAACACTGTTCAAATACAAAGAGGTGCACTTGCGGCTCAAGAGCTAGGTATATTTAATGAATATCTAGAAATTATCCTTGAGGCTATGTGGGAAAAAAACTTAAATCTAGCAGATATAGATGTTCTTCAATCAACTCTATCTAAAAATAATATTGATACTGAGTCAATCATGGAGATTATTACCTCTCAAGATTGTAAGGACAAATTGATAGCAAATACTTCTGATGCTGTTAATAGAGGAGCTTTCGGCGTTCCTACATTTTTCTTTCAGGATGAAATTTTCTTTGGCAAGGATCATCTCCACCAGCTTGAAGAATATATTAATTCAAATAAATAATAGAACTTTCTCAAAAATACTCTTTCAAAGCTAAGAGGTATAAAATACAAAAATGAAGAGATTTAATCTCATTGCACCTATTTTATTAGGAACTTCGCTAACCATTCATGCTGCTGAAGATTTCCTTGTGGATGGCGTTTTAATTCCCACACCTCAAATCAATATACAGTCATGCATAACTTACATGCCCAGAATGGGTGAGGTAAAAGAAGGGGGAGACTTAAAAGTTAATTCTGATAAATTTCAATTTACAGATGATAAAAGATTAATCTTAGAGGGTAATGTAGAGCTAGATTTTCCAGAAGGCCTTCTAACATCTCAAGGAGCTGAATTAGATAGAGATAATGGAAAAATTACATTTACTAATAAAGGAGAAATTTTTCTTACAAATTTTTATTTCAATGCTGACAGTGGATTTCTAAATAAAAACAATAAATCCATTTCGCTGTCTGGAGGTAAAGCATTTTCCAGTGAAAGGAATTTAATATTTAACTTTTCAGAATTATATGGCGAACTTGATAAAGAGATCTATCTTGAAAATGCTTCCATGACATCTTGTTCAAATCCAGATCAGGGTTGGGTACTTGAAGCAAAAGAAATCATTATTAATTCTGAAAAGAAAAGAGGCTTAGCTAAAAATATAAAAATTAAAGCAGCAGATAAAACCATTTTTGCCCTTCCTTTTTTGCCGTTTGCAACATCGGATGAAAAAATGAGCGGCTATTTAGAGCCTTCAATATCTTATTCATCAGATGGACTTGATGTGATGATTCCTTACTACAAAGTTATTTCTAAAAAATCTGATATTACCGTTGCACCCAGATATATAGCAAAGAGAGGTCCGGGTATTGAAATGAACTATAGGTCTTTGCATGGAAAGAATAATAATTTTCGTAACTTAGACATTATATATTTTACAAAAGATGATGAATTTGAGGATGAGTTTATTAAAGAAGATTCGTCTAGATGGATTTATAAATATGAAGATAGATTTTCTCTTGATTCTTCGTCTATCAATATAAACTGGTCTAAATCATCTGACGGCCTTGTTTTAAGAGATATACCGGGGGATATAACATCAATAGGTTATCAAAGAATTCAGAATTTGAACCAAAGCTTTTCTTTTAACACCCAATTTAGAAATTCATCTTTGTCTATTGAGCATCAGGGATACCAGTCACTCAACCCAATTCTATCTAATGGTTATGTAAAATCTCCCTCTATAGATTATAGATTTTATAATAACATTAATGGCCTTGTTGTATCTGAAAATATAAACATCACATCTTTCAAGGCTGATAAAATTCATGGATATTACGGTTACCAAACTATAGATGATAAATACTTAAGATTAATTGAAAACCCAATTGAAGGCAGAAGAATATTCTCTGAGTTTTCTATTTCAAAATACGCGCATATAAATGGATTTAATATTTCTTCAAACATTGGCCTAAAGAGCATTAACTATGATTTATCTAATACTGAGATGGAATCAAAAAACGTAAATGTTCCAAATGCTTTAGTTGATATCAATACAATATTCATAAAAAACAATGCTGGTTCGAGATACTTTATAGAACCCAGACTAACTTTGGGCTATACGGCTTATAAAGATCAAAAACATAATCCTATTTTTGATTCCGATATTATTTCTCCGAATAATGAACTCTTTAATAATAATAGATTCTCAGGAATGGATCGTATTGGAGATCAGAGTTTTTATACATTAAGTATGGAATATAAGAAGATGTCGATGGGTCATAAAAAAGCATCTTTGCGTATATCAAAAAAATATTATCTAAAAGATAGAAAAGTATGGATGCCAAGCCTTATGAATGATGGCATGACCATGACTAGTTTTGCCTCCATGAATTCTATGAGCTCAATGAGCGCTATGGGACCTATGACTGATGATGAAGGACCTTTAGTTGTTATGGGTTCATGGATGCCTTCTATGAACACAATGATTATGGGTTATGGCGGATATTTTAAAGAAAATAAAAAGGTCCCACTTGGAGGAATAACTATCAATCATAAATTTAATGCTGGTTCTTTTGGCTTTGCTAAAAGATACAGAAGGATGGCAGGTGATTTTAGTAATCAAATGGATTATTCAGAATTCTTTACTGATATAAATTTAAATTCTAACTTTAAGCTCATAGCCAAACTTAAAAGAGATAATGAAAGCAATAAAAATGTTGAAAGTTTGATAGGTGTTGAGTATGAAAACTGTTGCTTGGCTCTTCGAATTACAGGCAGTGATAGGAATCTTTCAAGATATATATTAAATGAAGAAATTTTATACCCTCATCTTGGAGATGCATGGGATAATATGATTGATATTGAAAGCAAGGGTAGGATTAATTTTGAATTCGAATTGAAAGGTCTTAATTCTTCTTTTGATAAAGTGAATAAATTATTTAACAATTCAATCTTTAATTATTGATTAAAATAAAAATATGAAAAAATTAACTCTAGTAATGGTCTTCTCTCTAATAGCAAACATTCATGCTGCGATAGAAATTTTAGACAGAGTCGCTGTCATTGTTGATGATGGCGTAATTATGGAATCACAAATAGATTCAGGGCTGACAAATATGATTCTTCGGTATGAAGAGCAGAATATACCGAAACCAAATCTGGATGATTTAAAAGAACAGGTTATTGAATCCTTAATTGTTGAAGAGCTTCAGCTTCAAATGGCTAACAGAGCTGGTGTAAGAATAAGCGATACTGAATTAAATGATTCTGTAATAAGAATTGCAAATAATAATCAAATGGAGCTTCAAGAATTCATTAATTATCTTGAGAGTAATGGGGACTCCTATGAGGAACTAAGAGAGAACGTTCGCAAACAAATGATTATTCAAAGAGTGCAGAGAGGCAGAGTTGGTTCAGAAATTAATATTACTGAAAAGGAGTTTCAAGCTTTTCTTGTAACGGATGAGTCTTTGTTAGCTTTAGAGCCTGAGCTATTAGTTAGACAAATCCTAGTCAAAAAATTAAATCAAGCAAATAATGTAATTCTTAGAATAGATAATGGAGAAGATTTTGCAGATATTGCTAAAGACATTTCTATTAGCTCTAATGCTTCTGATGGAGGAGCAATGCAGTGGAGAAAGGCTGTTGATATGCCAAAATTATTCTCTGATGCATTAGATAAAAAAGATATCGGTTTTATCACTGATCCACTCGAAAGCGGTTCTGGATATCACATACTAAAGCTAGTTGATAAAAAAGGACCTTTTGTTAAATATGAAGACCAGTGGTCATCAAGGCATATATTGCTAATACCTTCAGCTATTAGAGATGAAGAAACAACAGAAAAAGAAATCAATAGCATAAGAAATAGAATTACAGATGGTGAAAGTTTTTCAGAATTAGCCAGAGAGCATTCTGAAGATCCTGGATCTGCCCAACAAGGCGGAGAGCTTGGCTGGTTAGGAAAAGGCGTGCTTGCTGATGAATTTGAAAAAGTTATGATTGAGTCAACTATTGGTGATGTATCTCCAGTATTCCAAACACAATTTGGTTTTCATTTTCTAGAGGTTCTAGACACAAGAAACTATGATATGACTAGAGACCTAATTGAAGATAGAGCATACTCCATTCTTTATGGAAGAAAGTATGAAGAAGAGCTTGAAAATACACTTCGCTCGATGAGGGCAGAAGCTTTTGTTGAAATAAAAGACTTAGATTGAAGAAAATACTTTACTCTCCCGGAGAGCCATCAGGCATAGGGCCTGACCTGATAATTCAGTTATGTAAATCAAGTTTCTGGACAGATATAAAAATTCCAATTCTTTGCCTATCAGATCCAAAGCTTTTAATTCAAAGATCTAAAGATTTAGGAAAAAAAATTAATCTCAAAGAAGTTTCTGATATTAAACAATTAGAAGCAAATAAAAAAAATGTTATTCAAATAATGCATGTTTCAGATTGTAGAAATACTAAGTACGGAAAACTATATAAATCGAATGCTCAATATGTATTAGATAATTTACAGTTTGGAATTGATGAGGCTTTAAAAAACAAGAATCTTGCTCTGGTAACAGGCCCGATTAGTAAGGAAAATATTATTTCTATAAATAAAGATTTTTCTGGTCATACTGAATATATACAACATAGAACGAAAAGTGCTGAGGTCTTGATGCTTCTTTCATCTAATCAATTGAAAGTTGCATTAGCTACTACTCATGTACCATTAAAAGAGGTTGCAAATAAAATAAGTAAAGAGCTTGTTATAAGTAAGGCCATAACTCTTAATAAAGGTTTAAAAGAAAAATTTAAAATTAAGGACCCTAATATTAAACTTCTTGGGTTAAATCCTCATTCAGGCGAGGGTGGTAAAATAGGAAACGAGGAAATTGATATTATTATTCCAGCTGTTAAAGAACTTAGGAAAAAGAAAATAAATATCTCATATCCTATTTCAGCCGATACTGCATTCACCAAAAAGAACCTTAAAAAGACAGATGCATTTCTAGGAATGTATCATGACCAGGTGCTACCTGTGATAAAAGCTCTTAGTTTTGGTAATGCTATTAACATAACATTAGGTGTTCCGATAACAAGAACCTCTGTGGATCATGGAGTTGCTTTAGATATCGCTGGAACCGGGAAATCTGACCCCTCTTCACTTAAAGAAGCAATAAAAACTGCAAAAAAGATTATCTAATGGCCTCAAGAGATATTAGAAGAAGGTTTGGTCAAAATTATCTTTCCGATCCAGCAATTATCTTTGAAATGAGCAGAGCGATATCTCCACTAGATGGAGATAATTTTCTTGAAATTGGCCCTGGTATGGGTGCGCTAACAAATGTTCTGAATTTACCTGGTATCAGTGTTAAGGCTATTGATGTTGATGAAAAGAATATTGAGTACTTAAAAAAACAATATTTAGCTCCTGCCAAATTTGATTTTATTCATGGTGATATCTTATCAGTCCCTTTAGATTTTCTTGAGAAAGATAGATACCGAATAGTTGGCAATCTTCCTTATAATATTTCAACACAAATAATTTTGATGTTCTCAAACTGGTCTCATCTTATTGGCGACCTCCACTTCCTTGTTCAAAAAGAAGTTGCAGAAAAAATTGCTGGTAAAATTGCATCTAAAAATTGGGGCAAACTATCTATAAAGCTTTCTGCTTTTTTTAATACAGAAATCCTATTTGATGTTCCTCCAGAAGCTTTTGATATTAAACCAAAGGTCAACTCTAGTTTTATAAGAATGACTCCACAAAAAAAATATAATATTGACCAGCTTACTAAAAATAATTTATATAAAATTATTGATATGTCTTTTTCTTCAAGAAGAAAAAATATTAAAAATAATCTAAAAAAATTAGATTTAAACTGGGATAGTCTTAATATAAATCCGGGTTTAAGGCCTGAAGAAATCTCATTAGATGATTATCTAAAAATAGCAAATAATTTGGAAAATTAGATGGCTCATTATGTTGTAGGTGACGTTCAAGGCTGCTTTAAGGAACTAGAAGCATTACTTAAAAAAATTAAATTTAACCATACAAAAGATATCTTAGTTTTTGCAGGCGATCTTGTTAACAGAGGTAATGAATCAGAAAAGGTCTTAGAGTTTTGTATAAAAAATAAAAGATCAATTAAAGCTGTTCTTGGAAATCATGATTTTTATTTACTTTACCTAATTGAGCATCGCAAGACAGATAAATCTCTAAAGAAAGTTTTGGAATCTAAGAATATTAAGAAATATCATAGTTGGTTAAAAAAACTTCCTTTGTTGATAGAAATTAAATTGAAGGAAACTAAAGAGGTTTTTTATATATCGCATGCGGGCATTCCTTTTATTTGGGATATACATGAAGCTAAAGAATATTCAAATGAAGTACAAAAATCTTTAAAAACAGACTCTTTAGCTTTATTGAAAAATATTTGGGGAGATACTCCTAAAATTTGGAATCCAAACTTAGTCAAATATAAAAGAATGCGAACAATTATTAACTATTTTACAAGAATGAGGTTTTTGGGAAAAGATGGGTCTTTAAGACTAAATTTAAAAAGCAAAAAAGGTAAAAAAGGATATATTCCATGGTTTGATCAAACTGCAAAAAATTTAAATACTAATGAAAATATTATTTTTGGTCATTGGGCATCCTTGGAAGGCAAAACTGGTATAAAAAATATTATTGGGCTCGATACTGGCTGTGTTTGGGGAAATAAGCTTACAGCTATAAGATTAGAAGATAAAAAACTATTTCAAGTTAATAAAAAATGAAAGTATATGAAGTTGGTGGAGCTATCAGGGATGCTCTTCTTGGTAAAAAAGCAAAAGACAGGGACTGGGTGGTTGTTGGGTCCTCTCCTGATGAAATGATATCAAAAGGCTTTAAACCAATTGGTAAAGACTTTCCTGTATTTTTGCACCCTGCTAGCAATGAAGAATATGCTCTTGCTCGAACTGAAAAAAAAATTGGTCATGGCTATCATGGTTTTAATTTTTATTTTGGAAAAGAGGTAACGCTCGAAGAAGATCTTTCAAGAAGAGATTTAACAATTAATGCCATTGCTAAAGATGAAGATGGCAAACTTATTGACCCGTATGGGGGTATTAATGATATTAAGAAAAATATCTTTAGACATGTTTCAAATGCATTTTCAGAAGATCCTTTAAGAGCTATAAGATTAGCTAGATTTCATACCTATGAGCATTTGAATAAATTCTCAATTGCTGAAGAAACAAAAGAGCTACTTAAAATAATTGTTGAATCTCAAGAAATTAAAAACCTTTCGCCTGATAGAATCTGGGCAGAAACTGTAAGAGCATTGTCATCATCAAATCCTAATATTTATTTTGAAGTTTTATTAAGATTTAAGCTGCATCTACCCTATTTTGAAGCGCTTAATGTGCCCGTATGTAATTCATCGTCATTAAATGAAGTTAAATGGTCAGAACTTCAAATTAATAATAAATTTTTACTCGGTGATCTGCTTCCAGTTCCAAATTCGTATAAAAATGCTGCACATGTCTTAGAGATACTTTTAAAAATTAATAATAATCAAAACAGGGATTATTTGATTACCGCATTGCCTCAAATCAATCTTGAAAGAAATGAAGAATTAATTAAGAAGCTTTTAATTTTGCCTCAGCTTAAAAATTCAAAAGACTTAATCTTAAAACTATTACTAAATACTAATAAAAAGGATTTTTCAGTACTATCTAAAATTCCAAAAGAGAAAATTGGCGAAGAAAAGCTTAAACTATACATACAAATTATTGATGACTGTTTATGAACAAAACTATATTAATTACAGGGGCTGCAAAAAGAATTGGTAAAGAGATAGCTCTAACTTATAGCGATATGGGTTGGAACATTATTATTCACTACAACTCCTCAAAAAATGATGCTGAAAAATTAGCGAATGAGATTAATTCTAAAAATCCTGATAGCGCAAAAATTATTCAAGCAAACTTAGATATTTCTAGTGATGTCCAAAAATTAATAGATCAATCAAAGGAATGCTTTGATTCAATAGATGTCGTTGTGAATAATGCCTCAACCTTTTACCCCACAGCTATAGATGAAATATCTGATGAACATTGGGAGAAACTTGTAGGCAGCAATTTAAAAGGTCCATTATTTTTAATACAGGGACTTAGCGATAAATTAAAAGAATCAAAGGGGTCGATAATTAATATTACTGATACTAATTTAAGCAAAGGAGTTGCGAATTTTTCTATATACGCTGCTGCTAAAGGTGGATTAGAATCTATTACTAAGGTTTTAGCTAGAGAGCTAGCTCCAGAAGTTAATGTAAATGCAATTGCGCCTGGTGCAATGCTTGAGCCACCAGATGTAACGTGGACTGAAGAACAAAAAGAAAAAGTTATATCCAATATACCGCTTAAGAGAATGGGTAATGAAAAAGACATTGCTAATGCTGTTAAGTTTGTTGCTGGCTCTAAATATATGACCGGACAAATAATTAAAGTTGATGGGGGAAGATCATTATCATGACAAATGATGCTCAAAAATATGAAAAAATATTTTCTGGAACTAAAGAAGTTGCAGAAAATTTAAAAATCGATTCTGTAAAGCTTCAACCCTGGATTGATGCTCATGTTCCTGAAGCAGGCTCAATAAAATCAATAGAGCAATTTAGAGGGGGCCAATCTAATCCTACATATAAAATTATCACTGATAATAAAAATCTTGTCTTAAGAAGAAAACCACCCGGCAAGTTATTACCTTCTGCACATGCTGTCGACAGAGAATACAAAGTCATTACTGCTCTGGGTGAAACTGATTTTCCTGTACCCAAAACATATGGCTTATGCGAAGACGAAGACGTAGCAGGCACAGCATTTTTTGTTATGGATTGCTTGGATGGTGATATTTATTGGGATCATATGCTCCCCTCCCTTTCAAAAGAGCAAAGAATTAAAGTCTATCAAAATAAAAACAAAACACTTGCCGCACTTCATAGCGTTGACTACAAAAAAGTTGGATTAGAGGATTATGGTAAATCTGGCAATTATGTTGCAAGGCAAGTTTCAAGGTGGTCAAAACAATACCTAGCATCTGAGACAGATAATATTGTGGAAATGAATAATCTTATAGAGTGGTTGCCGGAAAATATTCCTGATGATGATGAGACCTCAATTGTTCATGGAGACTATCGTTTAGATAACATGATAATGAAAAATCAAGAAGTTATAGGCGTGCTGGATTGGGAGCTATCTACTTTAGGCCATCCAATCGCAGACTTTAGCTATCACTGTCTTACATGGAGAACAGAACCTCTGTTTTATGACCATGCAAAATTAAAGGAAATGGGTATTCCAAATGAAATGGAATATCGTGACATGTATTCTGAAATTACTGGAAAAGATCTTTCAGCTAATTGGGAGTTTTATATGGCTTTCAACTTATTTAAAGTTGGTGCTATATGTCAGGGTATTCTCGGCAGGGTTAGAGATGGGACTGCATCAAGCAAGCATGCGGAAGACAGAGGGATGAAAGTATACCCTCTCTCAGAATTTGCTTGGTCGATAGTTGAAAATAATTTTAAGTAGTCTTTTTTAAAAAAAGTAAAATTCCTGTAATAGAGCTTACTAAAGCTAAAATTGAAAAAATCTTTAGCAATAAATTATTTATATTATCTCTGTCCTGATAATCCATAATATGCAGAGCCCAAAGCAAATCCCATGCTCTCCATGAGTCAGATCTAATAGCGACAATGCCCCCTGTTAACGAATCTACATATATATTGATACCATCCTCAGAGTCTGTAGTAATTTTGTATAATGGCAAAGCTCTACCCCTATATTCAGCGCCCCTCTCTGCCTCCTTTAAAAGCTCAGCTTTTAGCGGATTTAATGAAGTTTTTTGCTTTGCTACTTTTATGGCCTGATCGGGTGATAATATTCTAAGATCTAAGCCTTCTGGATGAGTCTTATATGTTTTAACCCCATTCTCGTTTGTTTCTAAAATATCAATTCCGAGTCTCTTAAAGATCCTATATTCAGTTTCAAGTGGTTTTCTATATTGTTCGCCTCGAACTAACTCAATTTTATTAAAGGCAAAATATATTCCTGAAATAGTCCAAAGCAACAATTGAATAGCAATGAAAATACTTAAGTATCTATGGATTTTTCTAATTTTTGACACCTAAAGTATCTCTTTTAATGGTTCTGATACGAATGAGTATTTCTTAATTTCATCGCTCTCATA
>Ga0206677_10001792_pt1 | contig 19640 bp, 17 predicted proteins | sample M130m12015metaG_FD_155475 | JGI IMG/M metagenome (GOLD analysis project Ga0206677, IMG submission 155475) | Ammonia-oxidizing marine archaeal communities from Monterey Bay, California, United States - M1 30m 12015 | ecosystem: Environmental > Aquatic > Marine > Intertidal zone | place: USA...
TTTGGTCCTATATTCCATAAATTTGGAGCATTTGTTGGCGCAGGTTTCAATGCAATTGATCAGCTTATTTTTAGAGGTAATCTTCCATTTACAATGAATCACTCTACCCCAGATCATGCTTGCTTATTAAAAGCAGATGAAGCTAAAAAGATTGAATATAACAAACCTGATGGGGTCTACTCATTTGATAAGCTTTCTTCAGTCTATCTTTCTAACACCAACCATGAGGAAGATCAGCCTTGCCATTTACAGTTAAAAGATCCTTCTATCCCAATAGCTGTGAATTTACCAATGTATGATGAACCTGCGCAAAGGTATTGTCCTGCCGGTGTTTATGAAATTGTTCAAAAAGATGGTGAAAAGAAATTTGTCATCAACGCTCAAAACTGCGTTCACTGTAAGACATGTGATATTAAAGATCCATCACAAAATATTAACTGGGTGAGCCCTGAAGGACCAGGTGGTCCAAACTATCCTAATATGTAACTATGAATAATTTTACTAACCTCTTCTATTTACTAATAATTGTTTTTCTTTCTTCTTGCGCAAGCATAGAAATAGTAAACGTATCACAGGATGAAATTACTAATGTCAGTAAGGATGTTGAATCTGTTAGTCAGGATGAATTATTTGAGAAGTTTCTTGATAAACAATGGGAGTTAGATCTAGCTGATAGCCCTGTATTTGCATCAATGATAGGTAATAAAAAATACAACAAACTTATCTCATCAAATAGCATTGAGCAATTCAATATCAATAAAGAAAAATCTAATATTGCTTTAGCGAAATTACAGTCATTTGATATTGATATGTTAAGCGAAGATAACAAGCTAAATTACAGACTTGCTGAACTTGGCATGCAAAATGATATTAATAGAATGAAGTACCCTACCTATTTCATGCAACTTAACCAAAGAGGTGGTGTCCAAAGTTATTATGAAACTGGTGATAGGTTAATTTATACATCAAGACAGGATTATGAGGATTGGTTAATTCGACTTGAGAGCTATGCCGTAAATATTGCTAACTCTTTAACTAATAATAAAAAAGCATTAGAGCTTGGATATTCTCAACCAAAAATTGTAACTAATGGAGTAATATCACAAATAAAAACAATTCTTGATTCTAAAATAGAAAATAATCCTTATATGCAGGTTTTCTTGAATGCTAATGAAAATTACTTTGAAGATGACCAAAAAAGCGATCTTATTCGTAGAGCAAAAATTGTAATTGAGGGAACAATATTACCATCTTATAAAAATCTTTATGATTTTTTAAAAAATGAATACTATCCTCAATCCAGAGATACTATTGGTATAAGTGACGTACCTAATGGAAAAAACTGGTATGAAGACCTTTCAAAATACCATACTACAACAGACCTTACACCTGATGAAATCCATAATATAGGTTTAGCAGAAGTTAAAAGAATTAGATCGGAGATGGAACAAATAATAGATGACTTAGATTGGGATGGAGATTTTAATTCCTTTTTAAATTATTTAAGAACAAGTCCTAGATTTTATTACGATAATCCAGAGGATCTCTTTGATGCTTACTTAATAATGTCAAAAACAATAGATCCCCTTCTGCCTAAGATCTTTAAAACTTTTCCTAGAGCGCCATATGGAGTGAAACCAATACCTGCAGAGAGTGCCCCATTTACAACAACAGCATATTATAGCTCTGCAACAAAAGGTAAGCCTGGTTATTTCTATGCAAACCTATACAAACCTGAATCCAGACCCAAGTATGAAATACCTGTTTTAACAGTTCATGAGGCTGTTCCAGGACATCATTTCCAAATATCAATAGCACAAGAATTAGAAAACGTTCCAATGTTTAGAAAATATTTAAGTTTTACTTCTTTTGTTGAGGGCTGGGGCTTATACAGTGAAGAGCTTGGTGACTACATAGGGTTATATGACGACCCTTATGATAAGTTTGGGCAACTAACATACGATATGTGGAGAGCTATTAGATTGGTAGTTGATACCGGAATGCATTACAAAGATTGGTCAAGAGAGGATGCTATAAATCTATTCTTAGAAAATACAGCAAAATCAAAGCTTGATATTGAAAACGAGGTTGATAGATATATAGCTTGGCCTGGTCAAGCACTAGCATATAAAATTGGCCAACTTAAGATATTAGAATTAAGAACGAAAGCTGAAAATGAACTAGGTGATAAATTTGATATAAAGGATTTTCACTACGAAGTTCTTAAAAGAGGTTCGTTACCTTTAGAGATGTTGGAAATGTATATTAATGATTGGATTGATGCGACTTTGAGCTCTTAGAGCGTTTGCATCTCTCACTGCAATATTTGACATTATCCCAATCTTTTTCCCATTTTTTACGCCAATTAAAATCTTTTTCACAGACAAGACACTTCTTAGATTCTAATTTAAGCTTCTTGTGCAACTTTGCCAACCGGATATAGATTAGAATTACTCTTTATAAAAAGCGTATTATTTTTTATCAAATTATTTTCAAGTGCTAAATCAATAATTCGATAATATGTATTTCTATTAAAAAAAGCTTCTATCGAGTTTCTAACTGTAATTAAAGGCAGATAAATTCCTTCAATCTCTTTTAACCTAATTAAGTTATCTTGATCAAGTAAAAATGAATAGTTTAGGTTTGTAATTAGCTCTATTGTATTGTCGTGTATCTTAAAATCTTCAATCATATATGGAGCAATTTCTGCCTTAACAGGAACTTTTTCAGTAGGAGTTACTAAGAAATAATCATCATTATCTTTTCTTAAAACACTGGCAAATAAATTAACTAACTTTTGATTTTTTATAATTGAATTATTGTAAAACCAAGTACCCTCTCTATTAATTTTTATTTCCTGGCCTTCACATAGCTCAGGGTTCCATAGTTCCACAGGAGGAAATTGTGTATTCTTTGTACTTTCAAGACTTTTTGTAATCTTAGAAATATTCATGCATAGACCTTATCAATATTGATATTCCGATGATACAAAGCAGCGCACTCATTACATATTTAATTGTTTGGTTTGAATGAATGTTTAAACCCTTATTTGAGGAACTAAGCAAATAACTAACCAAAACAAACCATAAACACGAAGTTATTGAAAAATAAATTGGATATAAATAAAAGAATATACCTTCAATACTATCGATTAGGATTGTGAATAGGGATACAAAAAATATAAAAGCCTTGATATTAAATAAATTGGTAATAAAACCTATAACAAAGCTATTAACTGGCTTAAAAGACTCTGATGAATTTAAAGAAGGCTCTTCAGAATGCTTGAGCATCATTACACTCAAATAAATAAGATAAGAGCCACCAAATAGACTAATAATAAACTTATATAAGACATTAGAAACTATGAATAGAGAAATGCCACTAATTGCTAAAAAGCAATGTATAGAAATACCAAAACCAATACCAATAGATGCCATTACTCCTGATTTGCGACCATTGAGAGCAACTTGTCTAATAACTATTGCAGTATCAGGCCCTGGGCTTGTGAGTGCAATTAGGTGAGCAATAGATGACCAAATAAACATAATTAATAAATAATATTAGGCTCAATATCAAGATTAATATTAAATGTTTCATAAACTATATTCTGAATAGCGTTTGCATACGTTAAAACTTCTGACTGAATGGCTTTACCGTTAGTTACAAGAACGAGCGAATGTTTTTCATATAAGGAAACATTTTCTGAGGCTGGTATCTTATCTTTTATAAGCTCAATCAATCTCGCTGCTCCTACTTTCAACATTTTATTTTCAAGCTCCCAATATACTAATTGATCCAAGTTATAAGTTTCTTGATTAATATTATTTTTATTTACAATGGGGTTCTTGAAAAAACTACCTGCATTAAATATTTTATGGTGATTTGGTAAAACTGATTTTCTTATTTCACGAACTATCTTAGCTAAGCTTATATTTGTTAATGAATCATTCGTAATATTATTATCCAACATGTAATTTTGAATGGATTGATATTTAGTATTAAGTTTTCTTTGTTCATCAATTATAAAATCAATTGAGATTATAAATAGAGTCGAGTTTTTAAGTAATGAAGATCTATATTTAAAATTACATTCAGCATTTGAAAGTGTAATAAATTCTCTATTCTCAATATCATAACAATAAATACAACTGATAAGAGATGACACCTCTACACCGTAAGCTCCAATATTTTGAATTGGGCTAGCACCAACAGATCCAGGTATCAGGGATAAGTTTTCAAAACCTTTAATATTATTTTCAAGAGAATAATTAACAAGCTCATCCCAATTTACTGCAGAGCCAACATTTAATACATCATTGGAATTATTATAAATTTCTTTGAATGCAGATTTAATAATCATTCCATCAAAATACTCTGGAGGCACAACATTGGTACCCTCACCAAGAAAAAAATATTTTAAGTTATGTTGAGAAATATAATCAGCTAGGTCATTTAGTTCTTCTTGGTCTGAAATAGCTACAGACTCTTTAGAAACAGAATAAAGATTAAGAGAGTTTGAAATTAGTTCATTAGTTTTAATAATCATAAATTTTTAAGATATGAAATTGCTTTATCAACATCATCTTGAGTATCAATACCACCCTGCACCCTATTTGGGTATTTTGATACATAAATAGAAAAATTATTATCCATGAATCTCAATTGCTCTAACTTTAAATCAAGTTCGCGCCTTGTTGGTTTTAATTTTATTAAGCTCTCTAGAGTTGAAAGTTTATAACCATATATTCCAAGATGGTGTCTTAATTCAGAAACATCATCCTCAAAAACTCTTTGAAAGTCTTCAGCGAAGCCATCAACACTTTTAACCTTTACACAATTAGGATTATTTAGATCAGCTTTATCTGTAATAATTTGACTAGCTGTTATTACATCTGGCTTAAAGGTAGCGTAATCTTTAAGTATAAGTTCAAGTAAATCTACTGGAACAAATGGCTCATCTCCTTGAAGATTTATAATAAAAGTATCATCATCAAATTCAAGGCTTCTAGCAGCCTCATAGACTCTATCAGTGCCTGATATATGTGTATTTGAAGTTAAGACTACATTATTAGTAAATGTTTTTACGTGATCGATTACATCCTGGGAATCTGTAGCTATAAAAACATCTTTAGTTAATTTTGTTGCTTGATTAAATACTCTTTGTATTAAAGATTTACCATTAAGGTCAACAAGAGGTTTATTGGCAAGTCTGGTAGAGCCAATTCTTGATGGTATAAGAATTGAAAAATTATCATTCATTTAATTAATAGATTTTAATTTATTGTCTAACTCATCAATAAATTTATTTGAAACTTCAGCTTCAATAGTTAAATACCATATTTTATTATTATCAAAATCTTTGCACTTAGAAGCATCTTTTTCTGTCATTATAATTGGTAAGTGATCAAGAAAATGAACATCTTCAGATATAAAATTATGATGATCAGGGAATGGATTTCTTGTAATATCAAAACCTAGCCTTGCTAATAGATCAAAAAATCTACCCGGATTTCCTAGACCGGCAACGGCATGAACTTGTTTGTGCATAGGCCACTGCTCTACTGAGTATGATTTTCCAGATTTTAGGTGTATAAATTTAGCAGGACTAACATTCATAAGATGTTCTCCATCTTCTGTCGGACCGCTATTATTTACAATAAAATCTACCGAATCTAATCTCTTTAATGACTCACGTAATGGGCCTGCTGGAAAAGAAAGGTTATTGCCGAACCTTCTTTTACCATCTATCACAACAATTTCTATATCTCTATTCATGTTGTAATGCTGTAGTCCATCATCAGAAATGATTACATCACAATCATGATTTTTATTTAAAGTTTTAAGCGCCCTTACTCTATTTTTATCAATGTAAAATGGAATGCCCAATGTTGCTAATATTTGCGCCTCATCTCCTGTTTGTTTTACTGGTGTGTCATCTGTAACTTTTAAAGTTTCCTTAAATTTTCCACCATAACCCCTGCTCACAATTCCTGGCTTGTAACCTAACTTCATCAACTCTGATGCTATATATTTAACTAAAGGTGTTTTGCCGGTTCCTCCAATTGTTAAATTTCCAACAATAATAATAGGAGCATCAGATTTATATTTACTTTCTAGGCTTTTAAGGAATTTTCTTCTCTTTCTATTTGTAAAAAATGAGACAGCAAGTGCAAATGGATAAAGTAAATACAGCCATAAACTTTTTTTGTACCAGCTATCAACAACAATACTAGAGTTAAATTCATCATCAAACCTTGGGACATAAAGGGATTTAGAACTAGTAATAGCCTTTTTAGTAAGTGGCTCATCAGCAAATTTATTTTTATACAAAGACCTATAAATACCATCAGACTCAATAAGCTCCTCATGAGATCCTGATTCTGCTATTGATCCCTCATCAAGGACAATTATTTTATTTGCATTTTCTATTGTTGATAGTCTATGTGCTATTACTATAGTGGTTCTATTTGTTATTAATTTCTCAAGAGCCTCTTGGACAATTAATTCTGATTCAGTATCAAGAGAAGATGTAGCCTCATCAAGAATAATAATAGGTGAATCTTTATAAAAAGCTCGTGCAATTGCTAATCTTTGTCTCTGACCGCCTGATAAAAGAACACCATCATCACCAATTTCTGAATCATAACCTTCTGGTAAATTTTCGATAAACTCACTACAACCTGCTAGTTTTGCGGATTCTTTTAACTTACTATCATCAATATTATCATCACCATAAGCAATATTTTTAGCTATAGAATCATTAAATAAAGATGGTGATTGGTTGACTATAGAAATAGAAGATCTCAAATGATCTAAGGAGTATTCATTAACAGAAATTCCATCAATTAAAATATCACCAGAAGTATGGTTATAAAATCTAGGAATAAGGTTTGCAATTGTAGATTTTCCAGAACCTGATTTGCCTACAATAGCTACTGTTTCATTTTTTGAGATAGAAAAAGATATATTGTTGAGGATTTGCCCACCTGTATTATAAGCAAAATCAACACTTTCAAATTTTATGTCACCTGAAATTTTATCTTCAATACTGCCTTTGTTGTTTTCATTCTCTTGGTCAAGTTGATCAAATATTTCATTAGCAGCTGCAAGGCCTTTTTGAATAATAATATTGATATTTGAAAGTTGCCTTATTGGTTTCGCCATCAAGCCGGCAGCAGTAAAAAATGCAACAAATGTTTCAGCATCAAGACTTATACCTAGCGATGACCCTAAAGCAAAATAAGCAACTAAAGATAAAGAAATTGAAACAAGAACCTGAATAATTGGAGTTGCCATATTGCCGGTTGCTTCAAGTTTTAAGTTTTGATTTTTATTAGATGCGTTTGCGACTAAAAAACGATTATTTTCATATTCCTGGGCATTAAAACTTTTAATTTCAACATGACCATCAACAGCCTCAGAGGCTATATGAGTAACGTCACCCATGGCTGTTTGGATTTTAGTAGCTAATTTTTTTAATCTTTTTCCCGCAACATAGACTATAAGTGCAATTAATGGTGCTGTACCTATTAATAAGAGCGTTAATTTAAAATTTAAAAAGGTTAGGTATGCGAATAAGCCTACTAATAAAAACCCCTCTCTTACAAATGTCTTAACAGCATTTGACGCTGCGCCTGAGACTTGAGTTGTAGTAAAAGTGATTCTATTTATTAACTGGCCAGATTGGTTTGAGTCAAAGTAAGATTTTGGTAGATCATGAAGTTTTTGGAAGAGTTCTGCCCTAAGATCATGAACGATACCAAACCCAACTCTAGACATAAAATAGTTACCAATAAAGAAACCAATACCTCTTCCCATAGCAATAAAAATTAAAGATAAGGCAAGTAATGTATGAAGGCTTCCGTCCTCAGCGTTAATAAATTTTATAATACGCCTTATCCAATCAACTGCTGCTATATCTGCAGCAGCAAACATAACAAAACCTAAAACACTAATAAGGAAAGACCACTTATATCTAAATGTATAACCAAGAATTCTTCTTAAACTACTAGTTTTCATTTCTCTATTGTTCTAATTTGAACCTCATTAAACCCATTTTTGCTAAGAATATCCATTATTTTTACAACCCATGCATGAATAGCCGTAGCATCAGCATTTAAAATAATAGACTCGTTTGTATTATTTAGTAAAAAAATAGCATCTTGTAACTCTTCAGTGTTATTAATGTTTATCAGCTGATCGTTTATATAAACACTTCCATCACTAATAATACTTATTTCATTTAAAGCTTGATTTGGAACAGATTGAAAAGATTCGGACTCGGGTAAATCTAAAGAAAGGAATTGAGAATCACCAACTTTTGATGTTACTACAAAAAAAATAACCAGCAAAAATACTATATCTATTAATGGAGTAATCTCCACTGAAAAAGAAGATTTCTGAGTATTTAAAAATTTCATCTATTAATGACGTCAATAAACCGAGAAACTTCAACTTGAAGGCTTATTAAAAGAAAAGAAACTTTATGTTCAAAATATTTATGAAGAACGAGTCCTGGAACAGCAATAAATAATCCAAATGCTGTTGTAATTAAAGCTTGTGAAATACCTTCAGCAAGTAAATCAGGATTTGCGCCTGTAGTTTCTGTTAACCCTGTAAATGCAGTAATCATTCCTACAACAGTTCCTAATAAACCCAGTAAGGGACTTATTGTTGCTATAGTTCCAAGCATATTAAGATTTCTTTCAAGAAGAAATTTTACTTCTATGGCCTTCTCTTCAATTTTTGATTCTAGATTCTGTCTTGGTAGGTCTTTGTATTGTATTACTGAAACTAAAAGAAAGCCTAGTGATGAGAGTTCAGCTATTTCATTGCTTTGTTTATTACTAATAAGATCTTTGTTAAATAAATTAACTATTTGATTGGTTAATCCATTTGGATTCACAAGACGCTCTTGAAGAAACCATAACCTTTCTACTGAAATTGTAATTATTAATACACTGCAGGCGAGTAAGGGCCACATAAAAGGACCACCAGCTAAAATAAAATCTGTCATTTAAATCTCGTTAAGTTTTCTGTCTTCTAATTTATAAGTAGTTTTAAAATTTCTAATAAAGTTATTATCGTGAGTAGCTGCTACTAAAGCAACTCCATGCTTGCTAGACATATCAAAAAGAAGGCCTTGAATTATTTCAGCATTTTTTTCATCAAGATTGCCTGTTGGCTCATCAAGAAATATTATTTTGGGATTGTTAATTAGAGCTCTAGCTATTGCTACTCTTTGTTTTTCTCCACCTGAAAGCTTCCAGGGCAGATGATTTAATCTGTGCGATAAGCCTATCATTTCAGCAAGCTCTAGTGCTGAATCCTTAAGATTAGAGTTCTTATTAGCTAACTGACCAGGAATTAATATATTCTCAATAACAGTTAAATCTTCAAGTAAATGATGGAATTGATAAACAAAACCAAAATTTTCTAATCTATGCTGACTAAGTTTAACTTTACTAAATTCTGCAATATCGCAATCGTCTATCAGAACACTCCCTGAGGTTGGTGAATCTAATGCAGCTAATAAATGAAGAAGTGTTGATTTGCCTGAACCTGAATTACCCGATATGGCAATTTGATCGTGAAGACCTATAGTAAGGTTTATTTCATCAAGCACATCAATAGACTCATTATTAGTTTCATATGATTTACATAGATTTATTGCTTTCAAACTATTCATGTCTAAGTATCTCAATTGGATTAAGTCTATTAACGCTCAAGGCAGGTATTAACGATGAAGCGATACTAAAAAGAAAAGATAAAAAACAAATTAATATAATTTGTTGAGCATCAATGAAATAGGGAAAGTAATTAATAAAATAAGCTTCCAAGAGATTTCTTTGGAGAATGTATTCCAGCCATGTAATAAGATTATTTATATTTAATGTTATTAGGAGTCCAAAAATAATGCCAATAAAAATACCAATACAACTTACCATCAAACCTTGATAAAAAAAGATTGAAACTAATTGCCTATCCGATGCACCAATAGTTTTAAGAATTCCTATCTCTCTTTCTTTTGATTTAACCGTCATTATAATTGTCGATAATACTAATATTGATGCAACACCCACAATTAGAAATAGCATTAAACTAATTAACAGTTTTTCAAATTGAATAGCTTCAAATAAAGTGCCATGAGTTTGCTTCCATGATGATGAATAGTATTTATTATTTGAAGAACTTAGAGATTTTGCTGCCTTGAATGCAATTAAATCTGCATCAAATAAATTAGAGGTTTTAATTCTGATAGAAGATGTTTCATCTTGAAATCCTTTAATTTTTTGTGCTAATGGGTGAGAAATTAAAACCAATGATTGATCTATCTCTGCTCTTAACTCAAAAACTCCTACAACTTTTAATGAAACTGATCTTGGATAAGATCCTAAAATAGATGATCTAATATCAGAAGTTGTTATAGAAATTGAGTCACCAACAAAAACACCTAATGATGAAGCTAGCCAACTACCTATTATTATCGAATTTTTTTCTTTTAAGGAATCAACAGACCCAGAAATCATAAATTCAGGAATAATAGACATATTATTTTCAGCATCTATATCGATACCAGTTATCGCTACCCCTTTACTATCTGTTGTTGACGATATTAAACCTTGAATTGATATGTAAGGAGCAGCCTCAATAATATCAACATTCGCTCTAAGAAAGTCTATATCATTTTTATAATCTGAAATTGGCTCATCTGAATAAATAACTGCATGCGGAACAACACCTAGAATTCTATCCTGTAATTCTTTTTCAAATCCATTCATGACAGACATGACAACTATAAGACTTGAAACCCCAATACTCAGACCAGATATTGCCAGAAAAGAAGTAAAAGAAAATACTCCGCCTTTATTAGACTTAAAATACTTATAGGCTAAGTTAAAGGAAAGAGAGAACACTAATTTATTTTAAAAGTTGCTTGAGAGTATCCTCAATTTTTTTTGTGCTGTATGGCGGCCTAACAGCATCGAATGCTTTGTCCAACTTAAAACTTATATCTTTATAAACTGCTCTATGATTAGAAAAGTTTTTAAAGCCGTCATAGGATTGGTATCTGCCCATTCCAGATGGTCCAACACCACCAAAAGGAAGATCTTTTTGTTGAATATGGCCAATTACATTGTTAACAGTAACACCGCCAGATGAAGTTTTATTCAAAACTTTAGATTCTTCGCTTTTATCTGTTCCAAAATAATATAAACCCAGAGGCCTATCTTTTGCATTAATTTTTGAGATAGCTTCATCAACATTTTCATAGTCTACAACAGGTAAAACAGGTCCAAAAATTTCTTCATTCATTACTCTCATATCATCTGTGGTGTTAGTAATAATAGTTGGAGGAATCTTATAAAACTCTTGCTGCGTAAAGTCTTCATTAGCTGGATTAATTTGATGAACATGAGCACCCTTTTCTTTAGCATCATCGATCATAGAATTAATTCGGTCATAATGTCTCTCATTAATAATGGATGTGTAATCATCATTATTTTTGATATCAGGAAAGAACTCTTTAATTGCATTTTCTGTTTCTGTAATAAACTCATCTCTTTTTTCTTTTTTAATAATTACATAATCAGGAGCTAAACAAATTTGACCAGCATTCATTGTTTTACCAAACATAATTCTTTTTGCAGAATGCTTCAAATCAGCACTGTCACCAATAACAACAGGCGACTTACCACCAAGTTCTAATGTTACTGGAACAAGGTTTTCAGCTGCTGATGCCATTACATGCTTTCCAATATTTCCACTTCCTGTGTAAAGGAGATGATCGAAATGAAGTTTAGTAAAAGCTTCGCCGACTTCGGGTCCACCCAAAAATGTTGCAAACTCATGCTCATCAAAAGCCTTGTCGCATAAATCTTTAATTAAAGCTGCTGTTGATGGTGTTAACTCACTTGGCTTATGCATTACTTGATTGCCAGCTGCAAAAATTGCAGCTAAAGGTCCAAAAGTTAGATTAACTGGAAAGTTCCATGGAGATATCATGCCAATTGTTCCAAGAGGCTCATATCTTACATAAGATTTGGCACCAAGCAGTCCAAAAGGAAAATTGGATGACCTTTTATCATCTTTAGTCCATTTTCTTATATTTTTAATTGCATTATTAATATCAGGAATAATTGAATAAGCATCAGTCATTAACGAGGCATCTTTAGATCTATTTCCATAATCAGCATTAAGAGCATCTACAAAGTCATACCTATTATCCATAATCATTGTTTTAAGTCGGTTTAACCTATCTATTCTTAGCTCAATTGATGGCGAGCCATGTTTTATAAAATAATTTTTTTGTAATGTTAAAATTTCATTCATTGATTGTTTTGTATTTTCCATTATCAATACTCCTAGCTTCTTTTAGCTTTATCTTTGTCGTTAGATGACCTTATCATAGCTCGCATCTGTTCCCAATCATCTTCAGTTAATTTATCTAACCCTGAAAAGGTTCCACCACCAGTTAAATATTGAGCACCATCAATAGCAATGGTTTGACCAGTTAGATAATCACAGCCATCTGCCATTAAAAAAGTAGCTAAATTTTGAAGCTCGTTCATCTGCCCAACTCTCCCCAAAGGAACAGATCCCATTGAACTTTCATCATTACCTTTAGGGTTTAGCCTTTCCCATGCTCCTTTTGTAGGAAATGGTCCTGGCGCTATTGCATTCACCTTAATATTATATTTTCCCCATTCTGCGGCAAGGGATTGAGTCATAGCATTTATTCCAGATTTAGACATAGCAGAAGGAACAACATAAGGAGATCCAGTCCATACCCATGTTGTTAGAATCGAAATAATAGAGCCTTTGTGGTTAGATTCAATCCAGCGTTTACCAACTGAATGAGTCATATAAAATGTTCCATGAAAGACAATATTAGCAATTGCATCAAAGCCCTTATGAGATAAATCTTTTGTGGGTGAAATGAAATTACCAGCAGCATTATTGACTAATCCATCTAGAGGTCCAGCGTCAAAAATTCTTTGAATATAATCATCGACATCCTTAGACGCTCTTATGTCTAAAGATTCATAACTAACATTTACTCCATAATCTGAAACTAATTGATCTGCTGTTTCCTTTAAGACTCCTTCTCTTCTTCCACATATATATAGATCTGCACCATGCTCAGCATAATGTGAAGCCATCTCCTTTCCTAACCCTGTTCCACCACCGGTTACAAGTATTCGCTTTCCTTTTAAAAGATCATTCTTGAACATCTTTACCCTCATTAATATTTGAAATATCTACAATAGCATCAACCCACTTATCAGAATAATTTAATGACGGTACGTAGTCTAAAGTATCTCCGCCTGCCTCATAAAAGAGTTCTTTATATTCATCTCCAATTTCAATAATTGTTTCCAAACAATCTGCTGTAAAAGCTGGTGAGAAAACTAGAACCTTTTTAGATCCATTTTTTGGAAGGTTTTGTAAAACATCATCTGTGAATGGAGATAGCCATTTGTTGGTAAGCCTTGATTGAAATGTAACGATGTATTGATTAGGTTCTAATCCAAGTTTTGAAGCTAGTATTTTTGTCGTTTCATAAACAGTTGCCTTGTAACAAAACTTATTATCATTTGTAATTTTAGTTTCACAATTATTGTCAGAACACATACTATCTGGATATACATTATCTACATGGCTATTAGGCACACCATGATAGCTAAAAATAATTTTGTCATATGAATTCATATCAAATTCACGAGCTTTCTCAAGCCATGCTTCAATAAATTTGGTATTGTCATAGAATTGATTAATAAAAGTAATCTTTGGTACTACCCACTTATCTGAAAGATATGATGTAACTTCTTTAAATACAGATCCAGTTGTAGCAGCTGCATAATGAGGAAATAACGGCAGGATAACTATCTCATCAGGATTCTTTAAAAGCATCTTATTTAAGGTCATTTTAATTGAGGGTGATTGGTACCTCATAGCATATTGAACATCTACATCAGGAAGCTTTTTATCCAGTTTTTGAGCTAATAATTTTGTATTATGGAGAAGCGGAGATCCATTATCTTTATCCCAAACTTTTTTATAAATCTTAGATGAGGAAAAGGATCTAGTAGGACAAATAATAAAATTCACTAGAATAAATCTTAAAATTGGATTTATATTTAGAACCTTTTCATCAGATAAAAATTCTCTAAGATATTTAAATACACTAAAGTAACCTGGATCGTCAGGTGTTCCTAAGTTAACTATGAGTAATGCTTTTTTCATTATTGGTTATCTTTTGAAATATAGGATGTGTCATTATAAATATAATTATAAATATAGATAATAATGAATTAAATAGATATAAAAATGAAGGGTTTGTGGCATATATAGGCATAGCTACAAAAGGAGTTAATATATGCCCTATCGGATATACGGATCCTAGATATCCTGCAGCTGAACCTTGATTTTCTGGAGCTTGAGATAATGATAAGGAAGATGATATAGCTGGCCTAATCATACCCCCGCCAAGACCATTTATTAACAACGATAAATAGTAGATAGATATTTTCTGAAAATATGCCATTGTGAAGAAAGAAAAAATTATTAAAAAACTACCATACATCAATAGCTTATAGTTAGTTAACGGGAATGCATCTGTAAATAAATATTGACTAACGATAGTTGATATAGAAAGAACAGCAAAACTCATGCTTACAACAATTGGTAAGTCATCCAAGGTAGGAAATATATCAAATACGTAAAAACCTATAGACTGAAGCAATGATGCCTGACAAAGACTGGCAATAGATGCAACCAATAGAAACGGCCATACAGTACTAGATTTCCATGATACTTTAGCCACGATTTCTTCTGATTTTTTATGAATACTTGTATTCTTAAGATTTATAAATATTCCAACAGATGCTATTAGTGACATCAAACTAAATACATAAAACGGTGTTTCCTTAGTAATTAAAATTAGAAACCCACCTATTAAAGGGCCAGCTACGGTTCCTAGTAGAAAACTGGATTCTAGTCTTGCAAATTTTAATGTTCTCTTGTCAGCTGAACTATTATCAGCAATATAAGCAAATGATGCAGGTCTTGAGGCTGATCCAATAAGTCCATTTAAAAGCCTACCAAGTATTAATAATGGGAAAAGGAATGTTACATCAAGAAGATTTCTTTCAACTAGAAATAATGGAGTGATCATTGCAACTAAAGAAAATGAATAACCTACCAACCCAAGAATAGCTATATTTCTTCTTCCATACCTATCACTTGCCCTTCCCCATGAAGAGCTAGTTAATGCCCATGCAATAGCTGAAAAAGCAAAGACAAGTGAAATTTGAACCTCAGATAAGCCAAGCTCTCTTGCTAGTGGAGGAACAATCACAAATACAAAGGACTGACCTAGACCAACAGTGAACAAGCCAAACTTTAGCCATGATGATCCAGAAGATTTCATTAAGAAATAGGCTTGATACCAATTAACTCTCTAACTACAGCTATCTTTTCTTTTGCCATAACCCTAGCTTTAAGTGAGCCTTCATGAAGAAGCTCGTTAAGAAGCTTGTCATTAGTAGAAAACTCTTCATATCTCTCCCTAATAGGCGATATTTCATTATTTACTAAACTAAATAATTTATTTTTAGCATCGCCCCAAGAAATACCATTTTTATAGTCATCTGCAAGCTCTAATAACTCATTTTTAGATGCAAAATGAGAATAAAGAGAGAAAACTGAGCAACCATCAGTATCTTTTGGTTCACCAGGTTCTAGTGAATTGGTTACAATTTTTGCTATAGATTTTTTTAAAGCCTTTTCAGTTGAAAGTAAAGGTATGATATTTCCATAAGACTTGCTCATTTTTCTACCATCAATTCCTAAAACAATATCTTTTTCTGTTTCAATAATTGCTTCTGGCAATTCAAATATTTTTTTATACGTATGATTAAAACGCGCAGCAATATCTCTTGTCATCTCAATATGTTGATTCTGATCAGCGCCAACAGGGACATGTGTTGCATCAAACATTAATATATCTGCTGCCATTAAAACTGGATAAGAAAATAAACCCATAGTTATGCCTTTATCTTCATCTTTTGTATTTAAAGCTGTAGCTGCTTTATATGCATGCGACCTATTCATCAAACCTTTTGCTGTCACGCAATTTAAAACCCAACTTAATTCAAGAATTTCAGGAACGTCTGATTGTCTATAAAAAAAAGATTTTTCAATATCCAGACCAGATGCTATCCAAGCAAGCGCAATATTTTTTACTGAATCACCAATCTCATTACTATTAGAATTTTTTATAATTGCATGATAATCTGCTAAAAAATAAAATGATTCGTCGAATTCACTAGCCATTTTGATAGCAGGTTTGATAGCTCCTAAATAATTTCCTATATGAGGAGTACCAGTTGTCGTAATACCTGTTAGAATTCGCTTTTTCATTTAGTATAATTATAAACACCAAAAGAGATTATTGTGGAAACTAGTCAAGATTTATTTAAACAGTTAGAAGAAGCTGAAAAACTTTTTTCTAATGGATCAATTAAGAATGCGCAAAAATTAGTTAGGGATGTTATATCAAAAACTAAAACTTTTAAGAAAGTTCCTAATGCACTAAAGCATAAACTTAACTTTGCAATTGGACAATCCAGATATTTTGACGAAATGTCATCATTTGCAACAAACCCAAAACGTGAAGAGTTGATTTCTGAAATTACTAAAATTGTTGCTACTCCGCTTGAAGAACCAAAAAAACAAGCACATCGCATTCATGACTTACAAACGAAGTGGCAGCTTCTAGACCTATCAAGCAGACCTGCATCAAGAGAACAATGGTCAAAATTTAATGAGTTATGTAATAAAGGCTGGGAGCCATGTAGTGAATATTTTGATGAGCTAAAAGCAATTAAAATTAATAACGCTAATCAAAGGTTAAAAATTATTGAAGAAATTAATCTTTATGTTTCAGAAAACTCTGCTAAATGGCCAGAGGTAAGAACACTAATTCAGTATATGAGAGGAACTTTTGAGCAATGGCAAAAATTTGCACCTGTTCTTGATAAAGACCTTAATAAACTAAAAACAGCATATTTTGAAGCTAAGAAGCCTATAAATAATTATATAAAGAAACAAGAATCTAATGTAATTGCAATTAAAGAATCTTTAATATTAAAAGTTGAGGCAATAGATGGTGAAGATGGCGATCTAAATATTAAGAAGTTTAATGATTTAAAAAATGAATGGAAAAAAGCAGGCTCAGCAGGTAGAAAGCATGATAATAAATTATGGGATAAATTTAATAAGTCAGCTGATAGATTATTTAATGCAAAAAAAGAAGTTATAGATGCTGAAATTGTGCTTGCAGAAAATATTCTTAAAGACTTAAAAGATAAAACAATTAGCACTCAAGATGCCGAAACAAAACTTAATGAGTTAAAGAATATTCAAAAAACTAAAGAATATAACAATGTTGTTTCAAATATAAAAAACTTAAAGAATGAAAAAATTAAAGAAGCAAAAGCCTCTAAGCTATCAGAATATAATAAAATTTTTAGTGTTATAAATGATAAAAAAGATGCCACTATTTCACTTTCTAAACTTATAGAGGCTGCTATATCAAAGTCTATAAATAATAAAAAAACAGATAAAAAAGCTCTTTTATATAGCTGTATTAAACTTGAGATACTAGCAAATCTAGAATCCTTAAAAAAAGATGCAGCATTGAGACAACAGATACAGTTAGAGATGCTAACTAGTAAGTTTAATAAAAGTAACTCTGGAGATCTAAATGATTTAGATAGCCTAGTAATAAACTTTATTGAAAATTACTCTAAAGAGGATTCTGGAGCACCTGAAAAAGCATTGTGGAATAGAATTAGTAAAACTTTAGAAGTATTAGTGAGCTAACCTCTTAATGCTTCAATAATTTTGTTATGTTTGGTTTTTGTAAGGCTGTAAAAATAAAAAATAAACATAGGAATAAATAATAAAACTGGTCCGACGACACCCTGAACAAAAAACAACGAATAAGTTTGTTCATAGGAAGGGTCATCCTTGGGGTAACTTAAGTAAGACAAAACAATACCGCTCGTTATACTGCCAAGAGCTGTATTAACCTTTTGGATGAAAGAAACAGACGAATATAAAACACCCTCTTGTCTTTTGCCGCTTTGAAGTTGAACTTCATCTGCAATATCACCAATCATTGAATCTCTAACCATATTACCCATTATTGAAAGTGTAGATATAAAAACCAAAGGTACACACAAAAAATATACAAGAGTATAAGTCCCTTTTTCAGGTGTCAGGCCAAGGTTATAAAAAATAAATGCAGCAGGACTAGACAGGGCAACGCCAAATAAACAAACTAAAACAAGATTTCTTTTATCCATTAATTTAACAAGAGGAGGCACTAATTTAAATGAAACAAATGGGGCTAAGATATAAACAAATAAAAATACTGTAATTTGTGAGCCGCTAAGTTGCCAAAAATCAGTATTAATAAAAAGAGTTAAAGTATTGAGAAGCCCCCACGCTATAGAGATTGTAAGATTGCCTACAAAAAATATAACAAAAGACTTATTAGACAATGCAATATAGATCTCTTTAATCATTTCTTTTAACGAACTTCTGCCCTCCCATTCTGAAAGTTCGGAAATATATGAACGTGTAGTCCATGATGAATAAAGCATAGATAACGCCATAAAAAAACCACCAGTAACTGCTAAAGGAAACCATGCCTCTGGATTCAGTTGTCCAAAAGGATAACTAGGAGTCGATTTAAAAAATACATAATATGCAAGGAATGCATTAGTGATGGCAGCTGTCCATTGGAATAATTCACGTCTAGAAAAAAGCTCAGTTCTCTCGTAATAGTCTTGAGCAATTTCAGCACCAAAAGATCTATGAGGAACTTCGAACAATGTCATTCCAATTCTAGTTAAAGATGCGCAAACGAGCATCCACCAAAATAGTTGTGTTTGAGATAGACCCCATTCAGGCGAAGGTGAAAATAGCAAGACATAAAAAATAGAAACCGGTAAAAATGCTACAAACATGTATGGATGCCGTCTTCCATATGCAGATGATGTTCTATCAGAAATGGCGCCCATCAAAGGGTCAGTAACTGAATCAATAATAAGTGCAGTTGCAATAGCTAGTGATGCAAGTAAGGGGTCTAAACCAATAACACGTGAATAAAAAAATAGCAGGAAGAAAGTAAATGCATCAGTTTTTATTCCATTGGCTACTGCACCTACAGCAAAGCTATTTTTAAATTGTGTTGATAACATTTAATTATTTAAGTGGTTTAGCAGATCGTCTTTAAACAAATCAAATACAGGTGGCTCTATTAAGTGTCTCATTTGCGGTAGAATAATTAACTCACTTTTAGCAATTAGCCTATTAGCTTTATAGGCATTTTTTACTTTAATAAGGGGGTCTTGGGCACCATGAATAATTAAAGTTTTAGTGTTGATACTTTTTACTTTTTTAATCCTATTTTTTGATCCCAATATTGCCATTATTTGCCTACTAAAACCAGTATCATCAGGACCGGCTCTTTTTATAGATTCAACAGACTTATCATAAAATTCTTGAGTATCTAAATCGTAGCCCTCAAGTCCTATTAAAGTAAATATCTTTTTACTTCTTTCAAT
>Ga0206677_10001793_pt1 | contig 19632 bp, 10 predicted proteins | sample M130m12015metaG_FD_155475 | JGI IMG/M metagenome (GOLD analysis project Ga0206677, IMG submission 155475) | Ammonia-oxidizing marine archaeal communities from Monterey Bay, California, United States - M1 30m 12015 | ecosystem: Environmental > Aquatic > Marine > Intertidal zone | place: USA...
TGTCAAAGTTTCGCTGTCCAATCGTATGGCCTACGTCATGGAAGGTGGAAGCCCTCTCCTGGTAATGCCAGTGACGGTTGGAAGAAGTTCAGCGAAGACACCAACTGGCAATTTCAAGATTAGAGCGAAAACTCGCGATTATCGGGCGAACACGCATGGTTACCGGATCAAGGGAGACATTGTGCGGGGGTGTTATCTGCGGAATAAGCCAGCGGGATGGGGTTTTAAGGGGACTCCAATGCCTTATTGGTGTGAGTTTAAATCAGCCTATGGATTTCATACAGGATGGATGAAGCCTTTTCCCGCATCTGGAGGATGCTTGCGGATGCACAAAAATGTCGCACCAAAGTTTTTTCGATTGGTGAGTGTGGGAACTCCGGTATCCATTGACCATACACAGCCTGAAGACCAAACGATCGGCCACGACATTCCTCGTCCTCCGGACTCCACGCCATTTCCTGGATACCCGGTCAGAATGATGGCTCTGACCGACAAGTTTTTTTCGATGCACTCGACGCCGACCTACTTAAATCGGGAACCGCAGCCTTCAGAGTCAGTTCTAATTGAAAATTGAAGACGGTTGTTTGAATCGTGGTCCTTAGTGTGTATTCAATTCTACCATGAAATTGCTGTGCCTTTTCGTTTTTCTGTGTCCCGTCCTTAATGCCTCAACCGCGATCGAGTTCATCGCTGGGAAAAGGACATTGTTCCTAGGCGATAGTATCACGCAGGCTGGAACTTATGTAAGCTTCACTTCCTACTATCTTCAGCGTCTTCATCCGGAGAAGGATTTTGATATCTATCCGCTCGGTCTTGGCAGTGAGACTGTTTCGGGACTGAGTGAAGAGGGGCACGCCGGTGGCCGTTTTCCGAGGCCTTCTTTATTCGAGCGACTCGATCGTGTATTGACTAAAGTAAAACCCAAAATTGTTTTTGCATGTTACGGGATCAACTGCGGAATTTACAAACCACTCGATGAGGAGCGATTCAACGCTTTTAAGTCAGGAGTGAGAAGGCTCATCGCGAAGAGCAAGAAGGCGGGAGCGGAAAAAATCTACATCGTAACTCCTCCTATTTATGATGCTACGACGAAGGCGGGACAATTCAATTACGATTCGGTTATGACGTCTTACGCGGCGTGGCAAATGACGATTAAAGAGGAGGGTGTTCAGGTAATTGATCTGCACTCTGCGATGCGGAAGGCACGTGATATTCGCAAGGAAGTGTTTTCAGGAGACCGGGTGCATCCTGGGAAAGAAGGACATTTGTTTATGGCGACCTCAATCCTGAAGGGGCTCGGTGTCGAGACAGCAGACGAAGATGTTGGGGAGATTCAAAAAGATCCATTATTTAAAAAGGTCGATCAACTTCGGAGTTTCCGCGGAAAGCAGTGGATGAAGCATGTCGGTTACACCCGCGAAAAGTTAGTGAAGCCGCAGCCGCTTGGTGACACCGAGAAGATGGTTTCGGGGATACAGGCCGAGATTAATCAACTACGGCGGGTAAGATAGCGAGTTTATGGTCGTGTCTGGCCCCTTTGCCTGAGGCCATATGCTCACTTGTTTGATGGCGGCCGATCCATTTTCTTTTAAACTAGAAAAGGTCTGTGTTGTTGTTCGGCTCCTTTTCCTAAAGTCCTTGAAGTTCGCTGTCAGCATTACCAATTTTTTTGGCGGACACGCCCATGCGTTTCATCATTCCAACGTAAACGCTCGCAAGTGGAGCATTGTCATCCGCTTTGAGGTGGCGACCGGTTTTGAGTTGGCCGTTAGCACCGCCTGCTAGAACAACGGGGATGTCACGAGTGGCGTGGGCGTTCCCATCGCGGATGCCAGAGCCAAAGAGGACCATGGAGTTATCGAGGACAGTGGAGTTGCCTTCAGGCAAGCTCTTCATTTTTTGAAGAAGGTAGGCAAGTTGCGCGGAGTGCCAGGTATTGATTCTCTGGTATTGATCCAGTTGTTTTTCGTCACCTTTGTGGTGTGAGATGGAGTGGTGACTGCCGCTGACGCCGTCGAGGAAAGAGAAGTTCTTTCCGGAAACGGCGTTGCCAAACATGAAGGTAGAAACACGGGTAGAATCAGTCCAGAAGGCGAGGGCAATGAGGTCTAACATAAGACGTGCATGCTCGGTATGGTCGATTCGCTGGACCGAGCCTAGGCCCTTTTTGTCTCCCCCCATAGCTATGCCAATCCGCTTGTTCAGCTCGGCGAGTCGCTTGGCGGCGGCTTCGCTGATATTTTGTCCAGCGCCAATTTGTCTGGCCTCGTTTTCAATACGGCGTTCGACTTCACGAACACTTTCAAGGTATTGCTCGAGCTTGTGCTTGTCCTCGGTGCCTAGGGTTTTCTTAAGAGAATTAGCGTCGTCTAGAACGATGTCGATGACAGAGCGGTCTTCAGATTTGCTTTTACCGCTTTTGTCTGTGTTACGGAAGAGCCGATCAAAGGCGCTTTGAGGATTGATTTCGCAAGGAAGAGGGACGTCTGGCTTTTTCCAAGAAATATGGGAGCCATAGAGGCGAGTGAGGTTTACGTTTCGGTCGATCCCGGAAGTGATGGGTTCGGTTCCTAGTTCCATGGAAGGGAGCTTGGTATTTCGGCCAATTGCTTCAGCAGCAATTTGGTCGATAGAGATCCCATTTGCCGAGACATCCGACCCGGTGGTACTGGCGATGGTGGAGCAGGTGAGCCAGCCGGCGGTTTTGAAGTAGTGCCCATCACCTTTGTGGGAAGGCTTATTGGTTAGCCCACTAATGACCGTAAGGTGTTCTTTGACCGCTTCAAGCGGGCTTAGGATAGGGGAAAGCTCGAAGTTTTTTCCACTACCACTGGGAGTCCATTTGTCGGGTCGGACCCCATTGGGCATGAAGAGGCATGCCATGCGGACGGGATCACCTGAAGAGACTTTTTGTCCGTAAAGCGGACGCATTGCTTCGAGAAATGGGAGAGCGAGGGTCGCGCCAAATCCGCGGAGGGTTTGGCGACGGGAAATCTGCCAGCGATGGGTGTGAATATTGGCCATGGGCTTTGGAGGTGCGGGAATGATCGACGAGAGAATGTTAGTGGGGACCTAAAGAAATTACAACCGAACAGGTCGGCATCCTTTCATGATTAAATTAATTTTGATATCTCATGGGAATCCGCTCAGTCTCTCCGCGATGAGAATTTTGGCTGCCTTTCTTTTGTCGGTGCCTCTGTCTTGTTCCCTTATTTCGTGCGGTGGGCCATTAGGATCAAGGGATTTTGTGTCCTATCAATTCCAATATGGGAAAACAGCACTTTTACAGAATGGAATTGCTTATGCTCCTAGGAGAGCTCCAGCGGCCGTCCATCGGGCGATTGCAGCGGGTAATCGTCTTCAAAATAAACCGTATAAGTGGGGCGGAGGTCATGCAGTTTTAAATGATAGAGGTTATGATTGTTCTGGTGCGGTTTCTTATGTCTTAAGGGAAGCAGGCCTTATGAGTGGGCATATGTCTTCAAGGGGATTCTTGAATTACGGGGAACCTGGCTCGGGGAAATGGATTACGCTTTATGTGAGAAATGGTCATGTCTTTTTGACTGTGGCGGGTCTCAGGATCGATACGGGTTGGGGAGGTGGTCGAAAAGGGCCACGTTGGCAAACGGGGTCTCGTCCGGGGAAAGGGCATATCATGAGACACCCGCCAGGTTTTTAGACATGAAAAAGCCCCGCGGTGTTTCACCGGCGGGGCTTGGAAAATTGGGTGATCTTTCGATCTAGCTGCGTCGGCGTCTCACGAGACCGAGGCAACCGAGGGCGAGGAGCCCGAGTGATGTTGCTTCCGGGATAACACTAACACCGTTATCTCTAATATTTTGGATAGCCGCTTCGTCTAGAGCCTCGTTCCAGATGGATACATCATCGATGTTCCCGCTGAAATAGAAATTGAGTCCATCGTCTTGACCTGCGCCGATGTGAAGGCTTTCAAATTCAACTGTCCCGTTTGGAGAGTATTGGTTCGGAGCGGTTTCAGTGGCCGCGAGAGCGCCATCAATCCAAATTGATTTGGTATCCGTGTCAGCATCAAAGGTCATTGCAAGGTGTGTCCATGCATTTGGCGTAACAGAACCACCCACCATCGTATCCCAGCCTGGATTCCCATCACCCGTCCAAAAATTCCAGTTCCCTCCATTATCATTGTAGAGGATGAAACCATGAGTGCTTGCCCCTCCACCAACGTCATCGCGGCTGGTGATGGGGGAGGCGAAGCCACCTGTCGATGAGGCATTGGCCCAGAGTGTCACGGTGTAGCTGGATGGGTTAAGAGCAGCATTAAAAGGAATGTCAATGTGGCCGTTGTTGGGGAAAGCAGCTGAACTCCCAGTGTTTCCGTTTGCTCCTGCTTGGCCAAAGTTAACTGTTCCACCGACGACGGAACCATCGAAGCCGTTGCCACTAGCATCCAAAGCATCGGTATCGAGGGGGTAGTAAGCAACAAGACTCGCCGACGAAGCAATTGGGAGAAGAGCAGTGAGATAGGGGAAGAGCGAAATAAATTTCATGGTAACAAGGAGAGATTTGGGAAGAATATTAGAATTGGGGCAGGAGGGCAAGGATTCTTTTAGAGTGGGCGGACACGATAGAAAGCCTTCGAAGTTCCGGCGGGAAGAGAGAGGTCAGTGAATGATGTTGTTTCTCCATCGCTGTTAAGGTTGTCAGTGAGTTCGTCCCAAATTATTAAATCGGTAGAGCGTTCCACGATGTAAGTGGCGTTGCTTACCGAGTCGAAGGTGATCGTAACTTGTCCATCAGCAGGACCGAAGTTCAAAGCGGTGATTACTAGATCTCTTGCGGCTCCGCTGAAGCCCCCGACGCCGCTTGTCATGATCGTATTGATGTCCTGTTCGGAGAGCGCGGCGCGGAAGAGGCCGACATCATCGATTTTTCCGTCAAAATAGAAGTTGAGTCCATCGTCCTGACCTGCACCAATATGGAGGACTTCCATTTCTACAGTCCCATTGGGAGAATATTGGTTGGCTGCGGTATCAGAGGCGGCGAGAACACCATCGACATAGAAGCTTTTCGTCTCGGTAAGACTGTCGTAACTAATCGCAAGATGCGTCCAAGTGTCCGTCAATACGGGGCCTGCAGGAAGCGTGTCCCACCCGGGATTTCCGTCGCCTGTCCAGAAGTTCCAGCTACCTCCGTTGTCGTTATAAATGATAAATCCGTGGGTTGACACTCCTCCATTGACATCATCACGACTCGTGATGGGTGAGGCAAATCCTCCAGTTGTTGATGCGTTCGCCCACATCGTTACGGTAAAGTTGGTTGGGTTAAGATTCTGATCAAAGGGGACGTCAATGCGTGATCCTCCATCAAATGTCAGTGATCCTCCGGTCGTGGCGTTTGCCCCTTCAGCAGATGTAACTGAGCCCTCAATTGTTCCGTTAAAGCCATTGCCACTTGCATCGGTTCCATCGATATCTAAGGGCCACCATGCGACAAGGATATCTCCAAATGGAACCTGTGCAGATAGGGCTACGACCGCGTTGGGCACAAGGGGGTCATCGCTCACAATCTCGAGAGAAGCGGTAAAGGTCCCTTCTTCTCCCTGACTATCGAAGGTCACTTCGACGTTCCCGGTTCCACCCCCAGCAGCGAGGGAAGCTGGGCCGCTTGCTTTGAAGTTTTCGGCATCGGGGCCCGTGATGTTGAAGGCTGAAATATTGAGTTCGCGTGTTGCCCCGCTGTTAGTGATTGTCAGGGAGCCATTGGTAGTTTCGCCGAGGTCGAGAGTCTGGTCGCTCACGAGCATGGGATCATGGATGACTCCGCTGATGCTGATGATACGGGCGGCTGTCAAAGAGTCGTTGCTAGTGATTTGAAGATCGGCGGAAAACTCCCCGTTTGCTCCGAGGGGATTGAAAGCGATGGTGATATTGCCGGTCTGGCCTGGTGCAATGCTCCCTGGGAGAGTGCTGACTGAGAAATTAGCATCATCGTCAAAGGTGGCTGCCGAAATGGTGAGTGACTGAGTCTGTCCACCGTTCTTAATGGGGATATCCAGACTTTGAAGTGTTCCATCAAGGTCTACCATAATCGCATTGGGAGTAGATAGTGCGGGATCAGCACGGCCACTTACGATGCCATTGTCCATGATGTTTTGAATGAATGACTCCTCCAATACTTCGTTCCAGATTCCAACGTCGTCGATGAGCCCGTCAAAATAGAAGTTGAGTCCATCGTCTTGACCTGAACCGATGTGAAGATCTTCAAATTCAACCGATCCGTTGGGCGAGTATTGGGCTGGCGCAGTTTCGGTGGCCGCTAGAGAGCCATTGATCCAGATTGACTTGGTGTCGGTGGCAGCATCAAAAGTGAGGGCAATATGTGTCCAGGCGTTTGGTTCAACGGGACCGCCTACCATGGTATCCCATCCGGGATCTCCGTCACCTGTCCAAAAATTCCAGTTCCCTCCGTTATCATTGTAGAGGATGAAACCATGAGTGCTTGCCCCATTACCAACGTCATCGCGGCTGGTGATGGGGGAGGCGAAGCCACCTGTCGATGAGGCGTTGGCCCAAAGCGCAACCGTGAAGCTCTCGGCGTTCAGGGCTTCGTTGAAAGGGACATCAATATGCCCATTGTCAGGAAAGGAGGCTGAGAGGCCGGTGTTGGCATTAGCTCCATCCTGACTGAAGGTCACTGTTCCACCTTGGACTTCGCCATTGTAACCGTTACCTGTGGCGTCGAGGGCATCGGTATCGAGAGGCCAGTGTGCCACAAGCTCAGCGTGGCAACTCTCGAACGTGAGACAGGCGATGAGGATTTTAGAAAGTTTTTTCATGAGAGTATGGGGAGCATCGGTTTTGGATTATACTAATGAATATCAACTTTTTAATTTTGAAGCAAGTTCAGAGTCACACGGATTCGAAAAAACCAGCGGGTGCCAGAAACGGCCGGGGATAATTTTGATTTAATGAGCGCGGTTCCATCCCCCTGATCGGTCCTACTCTGTTCGATTAGCAGAGCTGATGCGTCGGTCCAGTTGATAAGGTTAGTGGAAGCTTCGATTTGGAAAGTGGCATCGTCTGCTCCCAAACGTTTGAGGTATGTAAAAGAGTCGCCAGTCATTTGCGTCATCCCTCCGTTGCCAAGGGCGTAGTCAATCAGGTCTGATATCCCGTTTCCATTTAAGTCGCCATTAGCTTGGCCACGGAAGCTTATGGCGTCGGTGGTTCCGGGATTTCCTCCAGTCGTCAAACTGGGCCGCCAATTCGAGGCGAGTGATGGGTCCGGCTTAAGCGTGGGGTTTATAAGAATCAGACTTGTCCCTCCGCCATCGGGCGAGATCGGCCACGGAGCCTGATCATCGTAACGAAACTCTGAAATAGTGCTGCGGGAGGCATCTTCAAGCTTGAGGAGTTCGCCACCGTTGCTGAGAGCTGTCCCATTTTTGAAATCGGAGGCACTAATAACCATACGATTTCCGGGAGCAAGGAGCGTGCCAGCGGGAATGGTGTAATTGATACCATCCGTGAATGATATTCCTCCGAGGTTTAGAGTAACACTCTTGCTAATATTCATGATTTCAATGAATTCTTCGCCTGCTCCTTCGCCTGGATGATACATAATTTCAGAGATGACTAAAAAGCGCTGAGCATCGCTGGGCTGGTCTTCAGTAATTACTTCCGAGATCAGCGAACCGTCGGAATCAGATAAACTTAGAATCTCGGTGAAGTTTGAAAGGTGACCGTCATAGTTTCCGATAACATAGTGCCCTTCCCTGCCGGTTGGGCTCGCTGGGCGGAGGCGGAAATCATGAACGTCGGGTGAGAGGTATAGGCTACTATTGGAAGGGATGACGGTGCCAGGAGGCAGGCTTAATTCGACACCACCACTGATATTCCAGCCTGATAAATCAACTGCTTCATTGTTAGGATTTTTCAGTTCAATAAATTCTTCATCTTGATTTCCGGAATCTGGATTCGACTCGATCTTGCCAAAGTTTATCACGACTCCCGCTGACTGCTCTTGTGGGATCAGACCAGAACCACTCGGTCCGTAAGTCTCAAAGAGAGCGTTACGGCGATTCGGAAGAGAGGTGTTGAGGACGCCATTGTAACCGTTATTAAAATTAGTAATTCCGGCACCTGACCAGAGCGCTTGGTCCACTACGACGTCACGTTGTATAGTAGTCCGAAACCCTTCTAGGAGACCTTCAAAGTATCCACCATTGGCACCCGGGCGGTCGACCAGTTCTGGTTCGCAGAGAAGGTCACTGCTTCCCGATGACTGATTAACGATCTGGATCGCGAGAACGTTTTCGCCAGGGATCAGTGATACTCCAGGAAGAGGGAATTCGACAAAGTTGACGGCCTGGCTATCTGGATGTGATGAAGCAGTGGAGTTGTAACGAACTGTTCCGGTGATGTTATCACGGGCAATCTCTTTACCATTAAGATAGGCCACGAAGCCATCGTCATAGCGCATTCTTAAGACGAGATCTGAGGAAGGAGAATCGGCCACGTTGAAGTGGAAGCGTTGGTAAACGGAAGTGCCATTCGGGAGGATTTCGGAAGGTTTGACCCGAGTTTCGATCAGGCCCAAGTAGTCGCCGGGATTGTTTTCGTAACCGAGTCCGGCGATGCCAGAGAGCCAATCGGAGTCATCGAATTCGGGGAGATACCAGCTTGATTCTAGGGAGGCATCGGTTGGAGCCAAGTAGCGAAGGCGTGCTCCTTGATCGAGAATGGTGGTTGAGGGTCCGGCTTCGGGAATAGCGAGGTATTCATCCATTAGCGTTCTAACTCGGCGCATATACATTTCGCGAGTCACCGGATTATCGAGGATGGCCGCGTGGAGGTGGTTTTGCCAGATGGGGTTGGGGTTGCCGCCCACTAGTTCCTGAGTGTGCAAGGCGTCGCCATAAAGTGGGCTTGACCAGTTCTCATTACCATTTGTCCGGCCAGTGGGAAGCCCCTGATCGCCATCCCAGGCAATGCGAAACCACTCTCCGCGATCTAGGTCATGATAAACGTAGTAGTTCTTGGTCAGTTGGTCGTGGTTGAAAGGAACACACATTGCAGCCATCACGTTTATGTAATTTGGCACATTCACCACGTCGGCCACGAATTCGAAACGATTAGGATTTGAAATATTAATCCCTGAAGTCAGCTCGCTAAGCTCTGTGTAAGGTTCGTTTTTTCGGAGGACTTTACGGTAGAGACTGGAGTTTACAGTGGGTGAAAGGGTAGCAGGAACATTGATCGCCTTATACATTGAGCCAGTTGGGTCGATACCGCGGCGTTCAAGAAATTCCTCATCGACTTGCTCTACAAAAGTAAAAAGCCCCATGTTCGATCCGTTACGCTTAATCCAAAGGTAGCGCGTTTCGGGAGCCATTGCGCCCGCTTCGTTGAGGAAGGCGAAGATCGTATTCTCGCGGACATAGGAATCGCGATAGTGGGAATTGACATTAATTTCCTCAACTCGTTTAGCCTCTGGTTTCCACCGGAAATGATCACCGCGGTAGAAGTCGAACTTATATTTGTGCTTCGGCCAATTTGCGGTGCTTTGTCCGCGGATACGGCAGAAAATATTGTCATAAAATTGGCCTTCGAAATAAAGGGAACCTCGGGTCCCTCCACGCGTGTCTGCTGCTCCGATGTTTTTGACAAACCAATGCATGACCGGTTGGTCAACCGAGATGCTAGGATCGCTGATCACAGTTCCAAAGTATTCCGCTGATTCGGTGAGATCGGGGAAGGGTGGTTCACGAGTTGATTCTCCGGAAGTTGTTGTTGCGATGAGATACCAACGGACCATTTCTCCAGCCTCATAGGCACTTGCGGGAATGGTCGTGGTAAATTGGTCGTCTGCACCTTTCGTCATCGTGAGTTGTCGGTCGGTTCCAAATCCAACGCGATAGAAGAGCTTGGAGCTGGCAATGGCGCCAATCCGTGGAGTGATATTTGCGCTGATGACGAGATCTTCCCCAGGAGTGGGTGGTAATGGGTTTCGAGTCAGCCCTTCAACCTTGGGGCCGATTTCACTTCGCGAGGAACCGTTGGCTACGCCTGGGGTTGGTTCGAGATAAGTGAGGGTTCCCGAGTTGCTGAGTCCATAAGAAACATCATCGAATTGGGCTGGATAAGCGGGAGAAAACTCTGAGCTTAGATTTCCGTTTGGATCCGATAGCGCGAGATAATCGCCGGTTTTTGCGAGCTTAAAATTGAGTGCTTCAAGGCTGCTGTCAGCAAAGAAGATCTTGTAACCGCCCGCTGGAATTTGGCCGGAAGGGAAAGTGAATTTCTCGAGTTGGGTAGAGTCGTCGCTGAGATGCCAACCTCCGATGTCTATGGCAAAAGGATTTGGATTATGGAGTTCGATCCAGTCAGAGCGATTACCATCGGGTGCGATGAGCCCGGTTTTATTATCTGCGAGAAATTCGGTGATGATGGGATCTAAAGATTCGACATCTACTCCGACCGTGATTTGGGATGTCGCTGCGGGAGATGATTCTCCGATTGCGGTGATGGTGTAGGTGGTTGTTTTGGAGGGAGTCACCACGATGCTTCCACGATCCGCGGCGACGCTACCCACATTGGGTGAAATGCTTACTGAAGTGGCGTTTTGAATCTCCCAAGATAGGGTGACATCCTGCCCTAAATCAATGAATGGAGGACTGGCCTCGAATACCGTGATGGAAGGCGGCCCGCCGGGGACGCCATTCGTCATAAGGTCTTTGATTTCTACCGAAGTTAAAGCGTGATCCCAAAGAGCAACGTCATCGATCAGGCCATCGAAGAAAAATGCTCTGCCACTGTCGGCACCCGAGCCGATGTGTAGATTTTCCGATTGAGGACCGTTAGGATCGTAAAGGTTAGGAGCTGAATTGGAACCTGCAAGCGAGCCGTTGACATAGAGTTTTTTTGTTTGGCTACCATCATCATAGCTGACAGCGATATGAGTCCAGGAGCCGATCTCGACTTTTCCCCCGGACATTTGATTCCAGGCTCCGGAAGCCCCCCCTGTCCCGGTCCAAAAATTCCAATTTCCGCTGCTGTCATTATATACAAGGTAACCATGAACCGATGTTGGTGTGTCGTCGCGACTGGTGACTGGGGACGCAAAGCCGTTCGTGCTATCGGCATTGACCCACATTGAAAGGGTGAAACTTTCTGGATTCATTGCTGAATCAAAAGGCACCGTAATGGTTGAACTGGAACCATTAAACTCGGCTGCGGTGCCAGTGTGGTTGGCGGCTCCCTCTACGCCAAAGATCACGCCAGATTCGGCGCCGTCGTGATTCCCAAGGAGATCTTTTGCATTGCCGTCAAGTGGCCAGTGGGCGACTAGCTCAGCTTGAGCCCGGAAAGCTGTGATAAGGAGTAGTGCAAGAAAAGTTTGAGCAAGCAATTTCATGGGAGGAATAATAGCCTCTTGAGTTAGGTGGCATTATTCAAGTAGCTTCTTTAGTAGATTAGTGATGAAAATTATTCCCATTTTGGCTTTCGCGACCCTTCCCGCTCCCGTGAAAGCCATCGAGGGCCATAGACTTAACAAACCTAATTCATCTGAGGGAACGACCATGTTTGACCGCTTAGATGCAGAAAGGACAGGAATTGATTTCACGCGCGAATGGAAGCCTCCTGTAAAGTGGGCGGCAGAAATTAGCGGCTCTTTTACGGGAGGAGGAGTTTGTCTAGGAGACTTTGATCGTGATGGAGACACGGATCTTTTTCTTTCAAGAATGACTGATGGAGGAAGGCTCTATCGAAATCTTGGTGATTTTAAATTTGAAGATGTCACTGAGGAGATGGGAATGGCCTCACTTGGGCTTTGGGGGGCAGGTTGCACGTGGGCTGATGTGGACGGCGACGGTTGGCTTGATCTTTATCTCTGCGCTTTCGATGGCCCTAACCGGCTCTTCATCAATCAAGCCGGGAAGGGATTTGAAGATCAAGCGGAAGAACAAGGACTCGCTTTTAAGGGAGCCAGTTTAATGATGGCCTTCAGTGACTATGACCGCGATGGCGATTTAGATGGCTACCTTCTGACCAACCGTATTCCGCCTGGAGAGGAGCTTAAGGACGTGCGCTTTCGGCTCGTCAAAGGGCCGGAGGGCGAACCCGTAATTTTACCCGAAGAGATGCAACAATATGCGGGGCTCATTAAATCGCCCAGCGGCTACAAGCAAATTGCCTCTGGACAATTCGACCGCCTCTATCGAAACGATGGCGGAAAGTTTGTTGAAGTGGGGAAAGAGGCCGGCGTCCGCGAATCTGAATATGGCCTGTCTGCGACTTGGTGGGACTACGATGCCGATGGATGGCCCGATCTCTACGTCGCGAATGATTTTTACGGAGCTGATCACCTTTACCGCAACAAAGGGGACGGCACTTTTGAAGATGTTGCTCCTAGAGCTTTGCCCCACACTCCTTGGTTTTCAATGGGGTCGGATGTGGCCGATATTAATAATGACGGGCTTTTTGATTACATGGCTTCAGACATGGCTGGTAGCGATCACTACAAAGAAAAGATGTCGATGGGAAATATGACTGGGAAGGACAGTGACTCTTGGTTTCTTAATTGGCCAATTCCAGCTCAATACATGCGAAATGCGGTTTACCTCAATACGGGAACCGGTCGCTTTAATGAGATTGCTTTTCAGACCGGGTTAGCGGCAACTGATTGGACTTGGGCAATCAAATTTGGCGATCTTGACTGCGACGGGCGGGAGGATGTTTTCATCTCCACTGGTATGAGCCGGGATTGGTTTAATAGTGATTTGCGGAACCAGGAGGAGGCTTTAATTCTCAGCAAAGGAAGCGCTGCGGGGCGGGCTTTTTGGAATGATAAGGAACCACTAGCTTTGAAAAATTGGGCCTTCCGAAATGAGGGCGACTTAAAGTTTAGCGACGTGGGTCGTGAATGGGGGCTCGATGTAAAAGCAGTCAGTTACGGAGCGGCCTTGGGTGATCTTGATGGGGATGGAGATCTTGATTTAGTGGTCAATAATTTTGGTGGGGCACCTGGAGTTTATCGAAACGGGCAGCAGAAGGGTGAACGATTGACTCTGGACCTGCGTGGTGCGGGGAGAAATTTCTCTGCGCTCGGTGCGGTGGTGCGAGTTGAAATTTCGAGCGAGCCATCTGTCTTAATGCGAAGCGTAACGGCATCGCGGGGTTTCATGTCTAGTAATGATACTTTGCTGCACTTTGGTTTGGGTGCGGCCAATAAGGCAAATCGAGTCGTCATCGACTGGCCGGATGGAGGACGACAAATCCTCGAAAACCTGTCTGCTGGAAAGCGTTATGTGATTGAGCAACCTGAGAACCTCCCATCCCGAAAAAAGAAGAAGGCAAAGAGTCTCTTCACTGAGTCGAGGATGCTCTCGCGGGTGAGACCCACTGAGGATATTTTTAACGATTTTAGTAAGCAGCCACTCCTGCCCACGATGCATTCACAGATGGGGCCAGGAATTGCAGTGGGTGACATCAATCGTGATGGCCGCGAGGATCTCTATGTTTCGCATCCTGCAGGGCAGGAAGGAAAAATTTACCAACAAACCGATGGTAGTGGCCGATCGACCTTCTCTGAGCTGGAGACCAAGGTGCTTGCGGTGGATGCTGCGAGTGAGGATATGGCCCCTCTTTTCTTCGATGCAGATAATGATGGCGATCTTGATCTCTTCGTGGTGAGTGGAGGGGTCGAAGGTGATCCAGGGCAAGGAGTTTATCGTGATCGTCTTTATCTGAATTCGGGCCAAGGCGAGTTTCAAAAAGCTCCTACTGGAATGTTGCCGGGAAGCACTGGGAGTGGCTCGGTGGCGTGTGCCGCAGACTATGATCGGGATGGCGATTTGGATCTCTTCGTGGGAGGGAGGGTGGTTCCGGGTTCTTACCCCGAGTCGCCGCAAAGCGAGCTCCTTCAGAACGACGGAGGGAAGAAGTTTGTTGATGTGGCTGCGGGACGGTTAGGAGGGTTGGTCACTTCGGCCTTATGGACTGATGTTGATGGCGATGGCTGGTTGGACTTACTCGTAACCCGGGAATGGGGCGTCGTTGCTCTTTTCCGAAACAATAAGGGTGAGTTGATTGAGGACACTCAAAAAGCTGGACTTGCGGATCGCACCGGGTGGTGGAACAGCATTGTGGGAGGAGATTTTGATGGTGATGGCGACTTCGACTACGTGGTTGGAAATAACGGGCTCAACACTAAGTATGAAACGCCAGCGCTTCTTTACTATGGTGATGTAGATGGCAGTGGTAGAAAGAGGATTCTCGAAGCCGAGATGGAGAAGGGAAAGTGCTATCCGATTCGTGGGTTGAGTTGTTCCAGCAATGCCATGCCTTTTTTGAGAAAAAAGACTCCTAAGTTCCACGATTTCGCCTCGGCAACGCTATTTGATTTGTATTCAGGCGGCTTAGATAAGGCAGATCGTTACGAGGTCAATACGCTAGAAAGTGGGCTGCTGGTCAATTCAGGCAAGGGGATTTTTGAGTTCCGACCACTGCCTGCGATAGCGCAGGTGGCTCCGGTTTTTGGAATGGCGGTGAGTGACTTTGATGGCGATGGAAATCTCGATGTTTTTTTGGCGCAAAATTCCTATGCCCCACAGGTGGAAACTGGCCGGATGGATGGGGGAACGGGTGCACTTTTAAAAGGGCTTGGAAATAGTCGCTTCAAAGTGATTCGCGCGGATCGGAGTGGTATTATTGCTGCGGGCGATGCCAAAGGTGTGGCGCTGGCGGATGTGAACAGCGATCGTTGGCCGGACCTGCTTGTTGCAAATAATGATGCGGCGATGCAAGTCTTTGAATCCGTTCCTCCACCGGGAGCACGAAGTTTGACGATCAAACTGAAGGCGCTACCGGTCTTGACAATAGGGGCGCTCGTTAAAGTGACACTCGAAAGTGGCAAAACATATATTCGTGAAATTTCGGCAGGTGGTTCGTATCTCTCTCAGTCATCGAGTATCCCGCAATTCACCATTCCGATTGGCGAGTCTGCCAAATCGATCTCAGTGAGGTGGTCGGATGGTGAGACTACTTCGGCACAAGTGACTCGCGATACCATGACGATTTCACGTGGTCATTGAAATCAATACGACGATTCGACTGATAGACAAGATTCGGAAATACAGTAAAATTCTGGAGTGTTTGGACGAATCATCAGGTTTCTGGGTTTGTTAATCGGTCCTCTTTTGGGTGCCGAGACGGACTGGGCGTATGCCCCGGTTGAAAATCCCGAGCTCCCTAAGGTCGATACTGCAGATTGGACTCGGGAAGAGATGGACTTCTTCGTCTTGGCCGAGATTGAGAAGCGGGATGATCTCCCCACTAGGCTCGCTGGAAAGCGAACCCTGATAAGGCGAGCGTACCTTGATTTACATGGGCTGCCTCCCGCGACTGGTCAGATCGAGGCCTTCCTAAAAGATGAGCGCCCTGATGCTTGGGCGCGATTGATTGATGAGCTTTTAAAATCACCGAGATACGGCGAGCGATGGGGCCGGCATTGGCTTGATGTTGCCCGTTATGCGGATACTAACGGAATGGACGAAGATATTGCCCATCCGTCTGCATGGCGATACCGGGATTATGTCATCCGCTCATTTAATAAAGATAAGCCATTCGATCGATTTATTGTCGAACAGTTAGCGGGGGATTTGTTGCCGGCGAAGGATCTTGCTCAAAAGCGGGAGCAAACAGTGGGGCTAGGCTTTCTTTCGGTAGGTCCTAAAATGTTGGCTTGTGATGATCCGGACAAAATGCGGCGCGATATTATTGACGAACAAATGGATACGATGGGGCGCGCTTTTTTAGGAATGACAATCGGTTGTGCACGTTGCCATGATCATAAGATCGACCCTATTTCTATTAAGGATTATTACGGGCTTGCAGGAATCTTTATGTCTACGAAGACGCTCACGAAGTACTCGGTAGTGGCTGAGTTTCATGAGCACGACCTGACGGAGGAAGAACATCAAAAAAGATGGAAGGAGGTGAGGCGGCTTGAGGGAGAGCAGAAAAAAAAGGAAACTCCGGAGGATAAGAAAGAGAAGCTCGCTGACAAAATTACGACTTTGAAAAAAGATCTTCCGATGCCTTTCAAAGCAATGGGAGTGACGGAGTATCCCACGCAAGATGTGAAAGTTCATTTACGGGGTGATTATTTGACCTTGGGTGAAGAAGTTCCGCGCGGGGTGCCAGTAGCTTGGACTGACGGGAAAAAGGTCGCTATGCCGGAAAAGCAAAGCGGCCGATTGGAACTGGCGCGATGGATTGCTTCGGCTGATAATCCTCTGACAGCCCGAGTGATCGTCAATCGTCTTTGGCGCTGGCACTTTGGGCGAGGAATCGTGCCGACTCCGGATAACTTTGGTGGGCTGGGTGAAAAGCCAACACATCCTGAGTTACTAGATCATTTAGCTCGAAAGTTTGTCGAGTCCGGGTGGTCCGTGAAATCAATGCATAGACTCATGATGAATTCGGCAACTTATCGTCAGTCGGCTGAGGCAGACTTGGCGTTAGTTGAATATGACCCGGAGAACAAACTCTTCGCGCGTTGGCAGCGTCGACGAGTTGAGTCGGAAGTGGTTCGCGATAGCATTCTCATGAAGGCGAATCGGCTCGACTTGGACATGGGGGGCTCAATGTTGGTGGTCCAACCGAACAAATACGCCAATCAAGGGAAGCTGACGGAGCATTCCATAGTTCCGAGGCGAACGATCTATTTACCGGTTTACCGGAGCTCGGGATATGATGGTCAAAAGGCTTTTGATACGGCTGATCCGGCGGTGTCAAATGGCAATCGGCGAACCTCTACGGTTGCAGGGCAGGCGCTGTTTTTAATGAATAGCGAGCTGATGCACGCGTCGTCTAAGGCTTTGGCTGAACTGGTCATCTCAAAAGCGACCAAGCATCGACCAGCATGGATGATCAAACATGTTTTGGGCCGTGACCCTACAAAAGATGAGACCGCTCGAGGTAATACTTTTGTTGAAAAATATGGCGACGAAAGAGGGGCGCTGGCTGCTTTTGCGAGAGTTCTTTTATCGAGTAACGAATTTTTGTATATGGATTAAAACATTATGAGTTTGTGTCGTCATCGTGCGGGGTTGCCACTTTCCCGTCGGGAAATGTTGCAGCGATCCGGAACAGGGTTCGGAGCGCTTGCCTTGCAGGCGATGTTGGCCAGGGAAGCACGGGGGGAGGCGAAGGCGCCTTCGTTACCTGGCACTGCTAAACGAGTGATCTTTCTCTTTATGCACGGGGGTCCATCGACCGTTGATTTATTCGATCCCAAGCCGCTTCTGGTCCGAGATAATGGGAAGCCCTTTCCGCTCAAAGTCCCTCGGATTACCTCACATAAATCAAAAAATCTTCTTTTGAAATCTCCTTGGTCTTGCGCGCAGCATGGAGAAAGTGGCGCGCAGGTCAGCGAGCTACTTCCGCATATCGCGTCCATCACAGATGATCTTTGTTTTGTAAGATCAATGCATGGTTCGAACTCTCGCCATGGGGGGGCTTTGTTGGAATTACACACCGGATCAGATACTTTCACTCGACCTTCGATGGGCTCGTGGATCAACTACGGTCTCGGCTCAGAAAACGATAATCTCCCTGGCTTCATTACGATTAATCCTAGCGGCAGCCATGGAGGAGCTGGCGCCTGGTCTTCTGCTTTTCTCCCCGCAAAATATAGTGGAACAAGAATTGGCGGGAAGAGCGGCGGGATGAAAGTCCCTTTCATCGATAATCCGTTACAGGATCGCGGGAAGCAGCGAAAAGAGTTGGATTTATTGGCGTCGTTCAATCGGGATCATCTCGCTCAACGTGGAGTTGATAGTGAACTCGAATCACGAATCGCTTCCTATGAATTGGCTTTCAAAATGCAAATGGAGGTGCCTGGAGTACAGGATTTTTCGAGTGAGCCGGATCATATCAAAAAGCTGTATGGGGCGGATGTTGAGCCGACTAAGTCCTTTGGCGAGCAGTGCCTCATGGCGCGTCGTTTTAGCGAAGCTGGAGTGCGCTTCGTTCAGCTGTCTCATAGATACTGGGATTCTCATGGAAACCTAAAAAAGGAACACGAGAAACTGAGTAAGGAGATGGATAAGCCGGTTGCTGGACTGATCTCGGATTTGAAACAACGGGGTCTTCTTGATGAGACGCTTGTGCTTTGGGGTGGGGAATTTGGCCGAACACCAACCGCGCAGGGAAATGATGGCCGGGATCATAATCCCCATGGCTTCACCATGTTTATGGCTGGAGGAGGGATAAAGCCAGGGACGGTTTATGGTTCAACCGACGACTATGGCTACTATGCAGAAGACAAGCCTGTTCACTTTCATGATCTTCATGCGACGATTCTCCACTTGATGGGGATTGACCACGAGGAATTCACCTATCGCTACGCTGGCCGCGATTTCAGGCTAACGGATGTCGAAGGAAAGGTGGTCCATGAAATCCTCTCGTGATTTTAGCGCTTCGATGGAGGGTTGATTATGGAGGTAATCTGGACATGCTCCGCGCATGTCGTTTGGGGATATTTGCGCGGTGGCTTCGGCGTTGTTCTGGTCGGTGGCAGTGATCCTGATGCGGGTGTCAGGATTGAAGGTGCCCCCACTGCCACTCACCTTTTTTAAGATCTGGGTCGCGGTCTTGCTTTTGATGGGAACCCTCTTGTGGGAAGGGAGCCCATGGGTTCTGGATTTAACGAGTCAGGACTATCTGCGGCTTGTGGTGAGTGCGGTATTGGGAATTACGTTGGCGGACACAATGATTGCGTCGGCTTTAAATCGTCTGGGTGCGAGTTTGCAAGCTTTGGCGGACTGTGTGTATTCACCGGTCATTGCACTCGTTGGCTTGGTGATGTTTGGGGAGCATTTGAGCGCTTGGGAAATGATGGGTGGAGCACTTGTGGTGTCGGGAGTTTTTGTTGGTGCTACGCGAACGGTTGAGATTAAAAAGCCGAATGATCTCTGGATAGGAATTCTTCTGGCAGCTGGTGCGCACATTATTATGGCGGTCGGTATTTTGATGGTGCGGGATCTCTTTCGGGAGCACTCTTTGGTTTGGGTTTCAACTTTCCGATTCGTAGTCGCGGGAGTTGTGATGCTTTTTTGGGGGGCTCTGGGAGGGAGAAAAAAGTTAAGGCATTTATTCCTTGGTTTTCGGACGCGGGAGACTTGGAAGTTTATGATTCCAATGTCGATTCTCGGACCCTTCCTAGCGACCCTATTTTGGGTTGCTGGATTCAAGCATTTGAATGCAGGGCGGGCGGCTATTTTCAATCAACTTTCAACAGTCTTCATCGTGATATTGGCTTATCTCATCCTGAAAGAAAAGTTTACGGCACGGAAGATTGCTGGGGTCTTGCTTGCGATTGTTGGTTCATTGGTGGTTGCGATGCATTGAGGTAAAAATTACGGGGATAGTTGTCAGAGGAATCATTGCCTGATTGACTGACTTAGCTTTAAAGATTTTTTACTCTCATGAAATTGACCTTCCTTCTCCTTAGTTTCTTTTTGTCCTCCGCTCTTGCCGATGATTGGCCACAGTGGTTTGGGCCGGAGCATGATGGTGTTTGGCGAGAGACGGGGATTATTGATAAATTTCCAGATGGTGGGCCGAAGGTCCTTTGGAGGACTCCTGT
>Ga0206677_10001802_pt1 | contig 19554 bp, 9 predicted proteins | sample M130m12015metaG_FD_155475 | JGI IMG/M metagenome (GOLD analysis project Ga0206677, IMG submission 155475) | Ammonia-oxidizing marine archaeal communities from Monterey Bay, California, United States - M1 30m 12015 | ecosystem: Environmental > Aquatic > Marine > Intertidal zone | place: USA...
CCTTTATTTTTTTTGTCTTCAGGGTTGTCCTTCGCCATGTGTTGGAGTATAGTTTGTATTTACAATGTATTCAATCATTAATGGAGATTAAATTAGACAGCAAATACGAGCCGTTCATTAAGCCATCGAGCACCAAGATGGATGTGGGTGGAATGGAGATACCTCCAACTAGTTTGCTAACTGCGTTACTGTTTGGTTTCGCTAACCACGACTTGATGAAGGCTAAGGAGTATTACTTCTGGAGAGCTTGTGATGTTCTGTGGAATAGGCCAGATCTACCTGAGCCCCTGATGCAACCAAACCCATGGGCTAAGACAATTATCAGAAGCTGCCTTGAGAATAAGTTTGTTGCTGTTGGTGGTGCCGCATCCTCATCCAAGTCACACACGATGGCGGCCTACGCTATCATCAACTGTCTATCCCAGCCTAAGGATACCTTAGTCCTGATTACTTCAACCACGTTACGTGAAGCACGTAAGAGGATCTGGGGTTCCATCATCAGCTTACTGGCAGTGATAGATGATATGCCTTTCAGGATTCGGGATTCCATAGGTAACGTAGCTTACGTAAACGAGCACGGCACACTCCTAGAGAAGTCTGGTCTTTCGCTTATTGCAGCGGAGAAGAGCAGGACTCGTGAGGCAGTAGGTAAGTTTATCGGTATTAAGAACAGGCGGGTTATTGTTATAGGTGACGAGCTATCTGAGATATCTGAGGCTGTGGTCCACGCTGGTCTGACCAACTTGTCATCAAACCCCGAGTTCCGCATGATCGGTATGTCCAACCCGAGCTCGAAGTTCGATGCGTTTGGCGTGTGGTCTGAGCCAGAGGATGGCTGGGATTCGGTAGATACCAACGTCGATGACGGCTGGCGTACCAAATGGGGTGGTAAATACATACGACTGGATGGTGAGCGTAGTCCAAACATCTTAGCAGGTGAGACAATCTACCCATACTTACCACGTGCCGATCAGATCGCGGAGAAGCGTGAGCTACTGGGAACTAGCTCCCGTGGTTATATGCGAATGGTGCGAGCTGTATTCTTTGACTCAGATGAGGACGAAGGTATCTACAGCGAGAATGAGATAACCAAGAGCGGGTGCATGAATAAGGTTCGATGGGCATCATCACCTACCAAGGTAGCTGGTCTCGACCCTGCCTTTACTAATGGCGGTGACAGGACCGTGCTGTATGTAGGTCAGGTAGGTACCGACGATACAGGTCAGTTTGTCTTTGAGCTAGGTAAGAGCTACCAGCTTAATGATGATGCGACCAACAAGGCGGTGCCACGGACATATCAGCTGGTCGAGCAGATTAAGAAGATTTGTAAGAAGGAGGGTGTAGCCCCCGATGATCTAGCGGTGGACGCAACTGGTGCAGGTTCATCTTTCTGTGACGTATTGGCAGGAGAGTGGTCGGCTAGATTCTTACGTGTTACCTTTGGTGGCAGACCCTCAGATAAGCGTGTCTCAGTGAATAGCCAGCTTACGGGACTGGAGCTATATACCAACCGAGTGTCAGAGCTGTGGTTTGTGGGCAAGGAGCTCATGAGGACCAGACAAATTTTTGGTGTGGACTCTGATTTAGCTCAGGAAATTGTCGGTCGGAACTATGAGCTAGTAAAGACTGGCTCACTAAAGGTTAGGATTGAGTCCAAGCCAGAGTTTAAGCAGAGGCTCGGACAGTCTCCCGACCTTGCAGATGCGGCGTTTCTAGCCCTTGACTGTGCTCGCCAGAGGCACGGATTGATCGCTATGGAGCCACGTGAGGAAGATCCAAATCAGGCTTATAGGAAACCACCTAAGTCGATGAAGCACCTAAAAGCCGCACTGCAGAACGACGCCGCTTACTTACCTTGAATTTACCCTTGAGTTCGGAGGCACAATGTATATACTAAAACGTACATCCTACTTAATATATGGCCGACAAAGACAAAGATAAAAGAGTTAAGACATTTGCAGAATTTGCGGATGAATTGTCAGAGAGCTTAAAACGTGAGCAAATCAAAAGGGGGCAATCCGCCAGTCTCCAAGGGATGTTCAAGAATCTAGGCAAGGAAGCCGAGTCATTTTTTAGTGGGCCTGAGGGACAAGCTAGGAGTCGTCGTGCAGACCAAGCAGCTCGTGATGAGCAGCTTAGACAATACGATAATAATGCCGTAGTGGAAAAAAACAGAGCGGGCGGTGGTTCATCCTTGTTTAATTCAGTGCAAGATTCTCTCAGCGCATACGAAGGTCTCGGTAAGAGTAAGCAGTTAATGGACATGGCTCGTGGTCCAAAAGCACCTTCCCTTGGAGCAGCCGTGCCATTTGGATCTGCACCAACGCCAACAACGCCAGAGGGTATACTCAAAGGAAACCAACTTTCAGCGATTGCTAGCGAACCCGTGGATCTCGCTGGCGTAGTAGATGATGTGATGGCTACAAGTCGAGAAGGTAAGTTTCAACCTGCGGCGACACCCAAAGCTGATAATTTTTTAGAGAAGAAACAGCCTAAGTTTGACCCCAGTGAACTAGTCACTAAGAATAATCAAGGTGATTACGTCCGAGACTATAATCCTCAAAATCTAGCCGCTGCGGAAAGAGCGTTCAACATGAACCAGAACAAGATCGCTAATCAGGCAAGAACTGATAAAAGAAAAGATTTTGCGTCCCAACTGAACGCCGCTAACTACAACCCAGCCACGGCGTCTTCCGAAGACAAAGCCAATTTCTACGCTATGGGTAAAGACATGGGTCTTAGTAGTGATCAAATTGACTCTTATGCAAACAAGCAACTAGATAAGCAAGCAGAGCGTGATTACAGACGTGCAAATATGGGGAAGTTTTTAGACACAGTAGACTCTCAGAGGAGTAACAGAGCGACAACACAGGGTGCTTCTGGGGGGTTACAGCGAAACAGAACAGGGAGCAACATCAGGACAAGCCAAGCTGACCTAGATAAAGAGGAGAGACGACGCAACAGATCGTAATGGTAAACATCTAATCTCACGCATGAAATATTACAAAGACGAGAAGAACAAACCGAAGCTTTCCATCAAGCAGAAAGCAGCCGCACGGCCTAAAGCTCTCCGCATCACAGGGCTCGATGCACCATCTCGACAAATCATGTCCGAAGCTGGTCGTATGCTGTTGGAGGCTCGCAAGCTAGGACGTGCTGGAGATAAGGAAGGAGCCCGTATGCTAAGGCGTAGAGCAGCTGCTGAAAAAATAGCGGGTGAGCCAACAGTAAAATCGCAAGCATTCGTGGACGCTCAGGAGAGAGCAAAAGGAGGTGAAATAGATTATGGGCAACAAATGCAGGACATGATAGATGAGTTCATGCGTAACAGAACAAGGCGTGATGGAGATGGGATTACTGAACCAGATGAGGTGCGACGAGGACAAGAAACTAGATATTAATTATGCCACAAGGTTTTTCATTTGAAGGTGACATAGCTCCCATGCGCGGGAGCTTTTTCAAGTCTGGGTTATCGAGTCGTGAAGGCTCGTACCTTGCTAAAAAGTATGGTCCAGACACAAAAGACATGAAGGACATGTTGACCATTCAATCTCAATTAGCTTCTATCAGGAATAGTGATCTTCGGTATGAGGCTACATTAGCAGATCTTAAAAATTCAAAGGATAAAGCAGCCCGAGAACGCGATCTTGAATCACGTATCCCGAATCTTGTAAGTCAGATTAATGACATTAATGATGCCGAGGGGGATAGCGGATCAAAAGCCAAAGCCCTCACCGAGCTACAGCTCAAGAATCCGTATCTAGCTAACTCAGGTTTAGGGTCTTCGATAATTGGCACCGCCTATAAGAGTCTTGAGTTGCAGGAAAAGGAAAGGATTAAGATAGAAAACAAAGAAAAAGAAGAGCGCGGTAAGTATATGAGCAGACTAAAACCATATGCTGAATCAGGGGGCGTGGATGAGGTTACCGCTATGATTGACGCGGATGGTGTCAGAACCGAAGACGAGCAATCTGCTCTAGACTTCGCCCAATATGCGCGTCGATCAGGACAGGATAAGATTAGTCAACAGGCTGGTGCTAAAGCTAGAACTGATTTCATCGCGAAGAACAATGCGATTGTTAAATCCGCATTTTCCGCACTCGACTCTTTGTCTTACACGGGTGATGATAAGGGAGGCTTGGCATTTGACCCAGAAACTCAACAGTTTATGATGAAGGAGCCGAGCGATACTGGTGGACCATCTGTCCTCAAGCCCCAATCTCGTAAGAAACTCGAGCGTATATACGCTCGCATCACGAAACAGTCTCTTAAAGATGTAAGAGAACTAAAGTTAGCTGACGATGACTTACAAGACGAATTGTATGATGCAGCCTATGCTATGGAGATGGACATTGAAAACAGCCAATTCAAGCCCATCAGACAACAATCAAACGAAAACCAAACTTCACCACCACCAACAAACACACAGTGGGATTTAGAATAATCCCCACCACATAAAATTCAGCTATGACTGATCTATCCAAATACCTACTCACTCCCCTTGAGGCTAGTGAAGATTCCGACGCCTATGATACTACTCAGGCAATTCCAACACCCACGTATTCTAAGTTCTCAAAATGGGGAGAAGAAAACGCCACAGGGGATGATGCCGCTGATTTAAAAGGGTACTCAAATTACGTAAGGAAACACCACCTTGACGATAATACGTGGAATGCGGCGGTGGAAATAGATTTACGCAACAACTATGAGTCTGCGCTAGAATCAAAAGGTTTACTAGATCGTCAGGACAAAGAACAAGTAAGGGATCTATATGCCCCCAAAGAAATAAGTCTAGACACGAGACTACAGCTAGTAACCAGCACTCACTCTAGCGACACGGACGCGTGGCAAAAGGCAACGGCGTATCTCGCTAATGAGAAAGCGATCGCAAAGCTGGGTATGGTCGAAGACCCAGCATATATTGAACAACGAGCTCAGTTAAAATCAGCAGCTGAAGAAGTTGCATATAGTGAGGACTGGGACAAATCTATTATTGATAGTGTCAATACAGGAAACCTAATTGCCGCTCGTGTCAATGACTCTACAGGAAATTCAGTTATAAGGCTTGGCCGTCAAGCCAAGGGGATGAGCACTAAAGAGATCATTGAATCTTCAAAACACCTCGGTATAGACTACAACGACGCTATTGAGATTGAGGCGGCTAACAGCCCCATCAACCTAAAGGGGACTACCTATGCTGAACAACGTCGGTATGTAGACCTTGCTGACAAGCTTACGGTCTTGTTGACAAAGGAGGATGTAGAGGGTCCGTCACTAGGCACCATGCAGGTGGACCGTGAAGGACGTATGTTGGCAGGTCTTATACACAGCAACGCGGACGGAAAAGGAGTTTTCTTTGGGCCTTACCAGAACACTGTAGAAGCAAACCCACATAACAGGGCTAACAAATACTGGAAATCAACGATTCAATCACTAGCTACTTACGATGACAGCTTATCCAGCGGAGATCAGAAAGAGATAGACCGAGCTAAAAAAGTATACGATAGCAATGTGCAGAACCTAGGTTATATCCTAGAGCAGACTGGCCTTGTGTCAGATAAAGGGGAGGTCATCGACATGGATGATCTCAAGGTTGTCGTCGAGCAGGCTGCGGCTGGGGCTGCTGCGGAGCAGAACATGTGGGCATTTCAAGATGAGCCCGATAAGTTAAAGTATAATCTTAAAGACTACGGATACCAAGATCCAGTCATACACGGTGCAGCAATCCCCCGAAAGCAGATGTTTGACTCGATCATCAAAGCTAACCCGCAGCTCTCGGAGGATCAGGTGACAAACCTAACAAACCAGAGGAAGTTGACTCTGGAAAATAACTTTGACACATACAACCAGATTTTGTCTGGCGGCAACACTCAAGACGAGTGGCAAGAAGCCGTGCAAGTAGGTCTTGCAGAGGGTAAAAGTAAGGGAACTATCCTTGAAGAATTTGTACAGGATGATGATAATTATAGTGAACTCACTTCTCGTGTAGGTGGTGTCGCTATGTCCATACCCAATGCGTTGGGGTCAGCTATCGCTGCGCTACCAGCTATTATGGGGTCTGAAACTGCTCAAGGATATCTCATAGATCAGATTAAAGATAACCAGAACAGGCGAGAGACCGCACGTTTGTTTGGGGTTGAGATGGGTATGGGACAGGACATCGCCGAGATGGTAGCTCCTGTTATCACAGACGTAGCCATTACAGGTTTGCTTTCTCTTGGTTCTGCGGGAGCTGGTGGAGCCGCATACTTGGCTGCTAAGACAGGCGCAAAAATAACGGCAAAAGGATTGGCAAAGGGTATCGTAACTAATGCGTTTAAGGTGACAGGCCGAGAAAGCGCGGAGAGTGCATTGAACAGATTAGTTAAGGATGGCTTCGTCACTGCCACGGGTTCTAGCCGTAAAGGTGCCATGGAAGCTATTGATAAATTCAGTAAGTTGCAAGCTAGTAAGCTTAATACTATTCCAGCTATGGCGATCCCCGCTTTTAACAGATCCGCTGGAATGACATATGCAACAACATATTCCTCTTTAGAAGATAGTGGTTTGTCTCATGAGGAGAAGCATGACCGTGCGGTTGGAGCTGGTCTTGTGGCAGGATCATTTACTGCTTTGATCACGGGATCTTTCGGAGCTATGGGAGCCGCTGGTGCTGAGAAAACTTTCTTAGCTGGTATGTCTAAGAAGCAAGCCACTAATGTTATTTCTCGTCTTAGTGCAAGAGGCAAACAAGTCGCCGATGCTGGCAAGCAGGACGAGCTCCTTGCTGGTGTATTAAAAGAAGCCACTAAAAAATCCGTGTATGGCAACTCTAAGTATGGCTTAAAAGATACGTTTATTGGGGAGGTTCTTAAAGATGCTTCTCAGGAAGGGGCGGAAGAATTTATCGACGAGTTTATCAATGGTATAGTACAGGACTTCTATACTGATCAGGACACACCGATGCTAGATCGGATCACTGGTGCTGGTTGGGCTTCCTTAGCTGGTGGTCTCTTTGGTGGTGCTATGCCTACGGGAGCACGTGTTATCCAAAACGTAAGGGGTACGACTGATGCGGTGGCAAGAGCTGAGGAACAAGCGATACAACAAGGCTTCATCAATGATGTCACTACACGTTTAAATGAGAAGGGTGCTCCTGCCTCGGCTCAGATTGTAGAACAAATTTTAACTGTGCCTATGGGTCAGGTTGATCAAGCTCGCGAAGCTTACGACAGGTATACTCAGACTAGGTCTGAGACAACTGGGGCACCTACTCAAGAGCAAGGTCAGGCACCTGAGGTAGTAGAAGACACACCAACGCAGGAACCCGAGGTAGTAGAAGACACACCAACGCAGGAACCTGAACCCGCGCCAGTAGAAGTCCCCGAAGGTGAGCAAGAGTTTGACCAGAGTATACCACCTACTGCTAAAGTTGTATCGGCCCTAAGCGAAGGTGACTCGGTGTTACTACCAAGCGGGAACGTAGCTACAGTTGTAGCGATTAAGGAAGATGTTAAAGTCCGTGACAAAACTTACTCGAGGGTAGTTGGCCTGTCTAATGGAGTAGTGATCCCATCAGAAGATGGATCGGATACCCTTAATACGATTGTATTCCCACAAGAAGCCACCACAGAACAGGACGCTGATCCTATTGAAGTAGATTCAGAGACAGTCGCCCCACTAGAAATAGGCGTCGTTGAGCCAAGTGTAGAGAAGTCAGAGCCATTTATCCGTCAGCGTGTAGCTAAGTTAATTAGACAGAATGGAGTCGTGGAAGCTGGGTTTGTTGCTCAAGAGATTGAGGCCATTACCGATGGTAAGATTTCTGAATCTGATGCCGCAGTAACTATTTCAGAGAACTACGTGCTTGATCGTGAGAACAACATCGTTGGGGTCATAGACCCAGATACTAACGAACAAGTTGGTGTAGACCAAGACACACAGGATGTCTTTACTATCATGGAAGAGCTCGATGAGCGCACCCCAGAAGATTGGGAGCGGGCTAGCCGTGAAGCTATAGCTGAAGAAAACTTCGAGCGTGAATCAGCTAAGGCCCCTATTCAATTAGAGTTAGACTTCACTCAAGAATCCGATTCTATCTTAGACCTTGATGTAGATACCTCTACCATATCCCCAGCGTCTCTTGACATACTGTCCCCACCACCTACGCCACGGGAAGTAAGTAATCTACAAGCGACTGGTATTAACCCAGATGAAGTCACTCAGGCACGCTCCGAAGAATCATACAAACGTGTCTTAGAAGAAGATATATCAGAACCCGTCTTACAGGAGGAAGCGGATGAGGTGATGGAACTAAGTGAAGAGATAGAAGAGTTAGTAGGATTAGGAGATCCCAACAACAACGCCCCTAAGATACAGCGTCTCATTGATCTCGGGTATCCTGTCCGTATCAACAGTAACCGAAGCTATGGTCTTGTATTAGGTGGGGGTAATCGCCATAATTACTCACGTATTTCTGACTACATTGCGGTACAGGTATATGAAAATAGTCCTTGGATTGAAGTCGCTGAGCCAGTCGGAGGGAGGACGATCACTACGAAGGATACAAAGGCCGCGACGTGGTATCACCCAGTCGAAAAAAAATCAATTCGCCGTATTCACAGGGCATATGTAGATGCTGATGGTAAAGGCGTGTTTGATAACAACCCACTTACCATGGCCCTACTGGAAGAAGCTGAGATTCCATTTAGCATACCTCTAGACATGGACCCTAGTGATGTCAACGAGGCGTTTGAGGTAGACTACAAAGAGGGTAGACGTGTGACAATGATTAGAAAGCCTGATGTTCTAGAGGCTATGCAGATATCTACTAAGAGTAAGGCCAAAAAGAGTAGAGACACAATCGAAGATACTTCCACGTTAGAGAAGTATATGACTGCATCTTATATATTTTCAGAAACTAAGGTAGGTGAGTTGGCTGTGGACGTCGCTAGTATACCGTCGGGTCCATCCACGATGCGTGTTATACAAGAAGGTGAAACCGTATCTGTATCAGAGGTAATCGAGTCAACCGACTCATACGTCAGCTCCTCCCTTAATTCATCAACTCAGGGGAGTTTCTTTAACTTGATGACACCCAGAGGTAGAGTCCTAGACGAGAATTATTTGTCCCTTGGATCACTGTCTGTGCAAGCTGAGATGAGATACTATGCATCGACCCGCGCCGTTAGAATAGAAATGCTTAGGGGTGATAGCAATACAAGCGTTCTCCCGTATGTTCAGCAAAACAAAGAGGGCAAGTATGAACTAAACCAGAAAAATGAACTGGCGGCTAGGACAAAAATACTTCAGGCATTCATGGAGTTTACGGACTTACCTAAAAATGCAGCGGGTCAAAAAAGATTAGCGAAACAGGTGGCTCCTATGCTCTCAATAAGTAGGGTTAGTGACAACAGTCTGGAAACTATATCGAACTATGTCCTAGACGAGATCCTCAACAACCAGCAAACCAGCGGTAAGATGCCTATTGTTGAAGACGTAGCTAAGCTTGTGTCTACTCGCATGGGAGTTCAGCAGCTTTATGATGCCAATAAAAGACGTAAGAACTCAATACAGATTGTTGAAATTGACGCTGCCAGTGATGGAAATGCTGGGGCTATTAACTTCGATAGGGAGGTCGTAGCTAATTATGAGAGAGCCCGTATTGATGACCTTGCACCTAATCGGACAGATACATACATGACGTATGATCAAGTGGCGACACACCTTGAGAATCTAGATAAAAACAAAGCAGTCAGAGCTGAACTTGAAAATTTACTGCTAAATTCTGTTTTTTCAGGTACTACGGCTGACCGTAAGTTTGTCAAGAAGGCATCAAGTCCCAAGCTCGCAGTTATGCTTCAAGATTGGTTGGCTCAAGGTAACCAAAACCAGAAGGTCAAGTCTTTTAAAGAGAGGCTTGCGTCGATGCAGAATGAGGACTCAACCCAACAGGACCCTGATATATTACGTCTGCAGAACGCTCTCAAAGTTCTCAATGTCAATACTGCCTCAGTTGACGGAAACATGAGTCAGGATTCAGGTTACAAGGATAGTTTCCAGAAGAACATTAAGAATGGTGCAGACGCTGGCGCTTTTGCCAAGGAAAACACACGAGTTCGTCGCAGTCGGATGGCCAAGTCTAGGGTTAGCCAAGCAGGGCAAGCCATGGCTAGAGAACTCAACAGAGCAGAAGCTAATAGATTGGGACTAGTCTCTGGTAATCCAGAAAGTGTAATCAACGCTCTACAAAACATCGCAAAAAATAAGTCAAATAAACAGCACGCACTAGTGGCTGAGCTACTACTTGAGAACCCAGCGTTCATAAGGTCAGTAGACTTTGATATTACCGAACTTAACTTGAGTAAGTATGCGGGGTTGTATACCAAGTATACTGATGGTTCCCATGGGGTGACTCTTAACTTAAATGGTCACAATGGCAAAGGGCTTACTAATGTATTACTAGAGGAGTATTTACACGCCACCCTTTCTGATGCGTTTGCTAAACCGAAAGATAGCCTTAGCACTAAGCAACAGGAAGCGATGTCCCGATTAGAAAATCTGATGGGTGAGATTAGGCAAGCCGCTACCGACAATGGGTATGCTGCCAATAGTCCTATCATGGACTCCCTTGGTAACATAGATGAGTTTATCGCAGGTGTGATGCTTTCTAACGAGTTACAGCAAGAGATTCTCGCACTCGGTAAATCCAAGAATGCCAAGAAGAGTTTCTTCAAGAGAATTGGGGACGCTATCCTCAGGTTCTTTGAGAGAGGTGTTACGTCCGCAGAAGCCGCTGAGTATAGTGATGCTATTGTAGATGTCATAACAGTCAAAGCTGGTGCTGGTGTAGAGGCTAGTGCCAAGACAGCGGCGAAGAGAATAGCTAAGGCCGCCATGGTTCGGATGGATCGTAATAACATGATGCTCCGTGCTATTGGATTTAATAACATGCGAGGTTATGAAGACCGAGCCCAGACCCAACGCGATGAAGACAAGCCCCTCAATGAACGTGAGCAACAAGCTCTTAATAGCTCCCTCGAACAAAACCAACTAGACAATGAGGCAGAGGTAGAGGCATTAATAGACAATCTAGATGAACTAGATGTCCCCGATGATTCACTAAGTTTGACTGAGGCTCAGAAGAAACTAAGGGTTATAGTTCAGCACATGCGTAATCTGATTCCCCCTGAAGTTAATCTAGCATTCGACACAGAATCTTCTGGTCCAGCTAAGATGCAGGGTGGTATGGTTTACCTTAACCCAGAGAATATTTTTCAGCTCACCAAGGACATGGACGTTGTGTCTTCTCGGTTGCTGATGTCAGCAGTCATTGAGGAGGAGCTGGCTCACGTAGCTTCCTATAATGCAATACCTCAGTCTGAGATAGATCAGTTAGCTTCGACCCTAAACTCTAGAGAGTTTGACAGGATTATTGATAACTACTTTACCACAAACCAAGCTAAACGTGATGACGCGAAGGCTTTACTAGCGACAGAAATAACTTCGGATATGACACCTGAGGAGAAGGCTGCCCTAGAACAAGATATTCTCGAAACTAAGCGTATGCTAGTGGAGGAACACCTCCGTTCAGTAGGACAACGTATCACGCGTGGATACACAACTGAGGAAGATCACGCCTTTTACAAAACAAACCCATCCATGATGAAGATCCTCTTCCGTTATGTATCGGGTCTGTTTAAAAGGGTAGCGGCGGCTCGCGCTATGGGTAGTATTGATAACAAATACCTGTCATCCTCGATCAATCGACTAGTGGATGAGTTACGTGCGATTAAGAGGGGGTATCGACTCGCTCCGACACACCTAAACTTTGACCCAAATAACCCAGACAATTCATTTGAGACGCTCGCGGCTATACTAAATGATAAGATGGTTTCAGACCCAGAGGATTTTGTTGCAGAACTAAGGGCAGTAGAAGGATTAAATGCTTTACCAGATATTATACCTAAGCAGAAGATCGAGTTTGTTCGAGACCTAACTGGTGGACTTGTTGACTACCCAGAAAAAGAAGAGGTAGACAGCTCACCACAAACTACAACAGACATTAGGAAAACTTTACGGACATCTTTACAGGCGCGACACCGCCGTGTTACGGATGCAAGACGTTCTATTGCAGAAGAAGCATATGAGAACGCACTAAAACAAATACCCAGAGAAACTGATGAGGTTCCTGAGGAGTTTTATGAAGCTGTGTTAGATGATGTACGTGCACTCGTAGAAGACACAATGTTATCTGGGTCTGATATTAGTCCACTTACTACATCAGAAAATATCATCAACACCCCTGACGTAGATCAACAAAGGGGAATCCTTGCCGAATATATCGAGGGCTTTAATCATGAGTTGATGAACCCTAACACTATGAATCTCAAGTTAGGTCTTTCTGCTCTGGAAGCACTGGATGCTGACTTATATGAAGGACTGGCCGCCGACTTTGGTACAAGCCCAGAACTTACTAAAGCACTTGATGATACTTTTGCATTATACATACGTTCTCTTCGAGATATACAACAAGCTAAAGGTTCATCTGAAGTAGCCGCAGATGATAGTTTGCTTGCTCGTCTTAACAATGAAGTCTCATCTGGTGAGGTTACATATCAAGCAGTCGGAACGACTGATGTATCAAAGCTAAGACAGGCATTATCAGAACTCGAGGGTGCTGGCTATATGGAGATTATAACTGACGAGTTGTCATTACCTACCAGTCCCACGATGGAGGTCGCTATCGGAGAGATAGGCTCGCGGTCACTGGTAGACTTCAGTATTGATTCAGATGGATCTATCTCTGTTGGGTCTATGAGTCCGATTACATTGGACGATGAGTTCTTTATGCTAGGAGATCGAGTTAGTAAGGGTGAGCTAACGAATGAAGAAGCTGATGTATTGTCGGCGAAGATAGAACAACTTAAAAGTGAGGGTGGTCGTGTGACACCAGTCCCGAATACTGTTCCATTAATGGTCCAGCTCATAGCTGCGAATGGAGAGATTAACGCTCCAGCAATCAAGACTCAGGGTTCAGGTTCAGGACAGATCGTAAACATGTCTAGGGCTCGTCGTAACGTATTGACTACCGCTGTTAAGAAAGCAGAAGGTATGGGCGCTAATAAGAAAGCTAAGATGATACAAGACCTGCAAAGTTCTGGCGCTATGACAAAGGGTTATGATGCATGGGCCAAGTGGGGTTTTGAAAACACAGATAAAGACTTAAGTGATTTCAAAGTAAGGCTAGAGAGTCAGCTCCCGATTCACATACATAATGAGTTCTCAGAGTGGCTTGCTACAGCGGCTCCTGAAGAATATGTCAGGGCAATGGTAGATGTAGTGGACGCACAAACATTTAACAACAAAGATGTAGTCATGAAGGTTGGTAAGAATCTTGAGTATTCCTTCGCCCTTCTTGGGAATGTCAGGAAGGTACATGATAATGCAGATGCAGATGTGGTTGCCTACATCGAAGATAACTTTAAACGTATCCAGAAGTATCACAAGACTCAGATCGCTGAGCTACAGAAGATGGCCACAACTTCTAAGAAGACTTGGTCTGTCAGAAAAGTAGTGCAGAGCACGGGTGGTCTCGGGTTGTGGCGAAACTATGGATGGGATCAGCAGTTCGTGTTTGACCTTGGTGTTGGTAGTGATGCCATGAAACAATTTAATGTGAAGTATAAACCTGTGGCACGTAGGGCGTTGCGTTCATCGCTCGAGGCTGGTTCTTCCGTAGAGGCGGACAGCATCAACATGGCTGGGTTCATCAAAACACTTGAGATGCCTGTGTATACGACGGGTGATTATAATGCGCCTCGTAAATGGTATCAGCGTTTGTTTAGAGGAGAGGTAGATCCACGCATCACCGACCTCCATAAGAACAGACTAGCATTCTTAAGGGCTTCGGATCTGATTGTTACTAAATACAAGAGGAAGATGGATAAGCTTGTCAAGAAAGCATTCAATGGCGAGCCTAACGATTACCAAAAAGAAATGTTGGAGAAGGCAATGGGTGACGCGAAGGGTATTGTATTAACAAGTGATACCCTTGAGGCCATTGATACGGTTCACGAGGCTGAGCTTAAAGCTATTAGAGACAACAAGGATCTCACCAATGAGCAAGCGGAAGCTGCTGAAGAAGCGTCTAAGTTACGTAAGAGGCAAGCCGTTCAGTCCGAGGAGATCATCGCTAGGGATGAGATACTACGGACAAAGGATGAGAAGATGGCGGAGCTCGAACTCTTATCTCCTGAGTTAGCTCAGCACATCAGAGATGTACGTAAGGAACTTATCCAACCATTGTCTACATACATCAAGGACAACTTCGGATTAAATGAGGAGCTTCAAGCTAGACTAGACATGAACATGGACTTCTATATCACTAGATCCTATCGCATGTTTACTGATTCTAACTATGCATCCAAAGTTAAGAAGGATTCTGCTTACCATGAAGTCCGTGAAGCCGCTAAGAAATATTTTGAGAAGCAATACGTTAAAGATAAAACGGCGCAGCTCGTGAAGGAAAAAGATCTGACTGAGACAGAAGCGAAGGCGCAAGCTGAGGCGAAGCTCAGAACGGCGGATGATAGTGGACACCCGAAAGGTCAACGTATGTTGGATGAATTTCTAGAATCATATCAACCTCATAGTATGAGTTCCCTTGCAAAGAATCATTCGGAGTCACACCGCATTATGATTGATAACCTTAAGCAAAAGAAGGACTTAGATATATCTCTACGTAATCTACTGGGTGAGTATGGTCAGGATGGTACGGTTGATAACCTGCTACGAACATTTTCTACTGTAGCGAAGATGTCTGCGAACCAGTCGTTCATTAACAATGTAGCGGAGATGGGTAAAGCCGAGGGTTTCCTGATCACTCAGGAGGAACGTGAGGCTGATATGGATCAGTATGAGCTCTGGGTTCCTATGAGAAACACCAATGAAACATCTGATGGTGATCCGCTTGCTGGATTCTATGGCCCACCTGAATTAAGGGATGGATTTGACAAGACATTTGATCGCACAGAACTTAGGGCTGCCCAAACTAAATCGGAGGAAGTGATCGCATCATTTGGTATGTTTTCTAGGGCGGTAACTGGCTTGTCAATGGCTAGTAAGACACTCGGTAGCGTTGGTTTCTTTGTCCGTAATGCCTTCAGTAACATGGCTTTCTTCGGTCCATCACAGGGATATTATAAGGCGGTTGTGGATGTGCCATGGATCATGATGCAACGTGCGGGCGTCAAGGCGAAGGGTGCAATACGTGGTGAGCAGATTGAGGAAGCTATGATTGAGTATACCTCTCTTGGAATTATAGGAGATGAAGTTCGAGGTCAGATGATGCTGGACTTAATGAGGGGTAAGACAACTCCTGACATCTTAATGGAAGAACAAATGGGTGTGTTGAGTAAGATTAAAAAAGGTACGAAACCAGCTAAATACTTATATGAAAAAGCAGCCGAGTTAGCCTCCGCCATTGATGCGTTCTACAAGATAGGCTACTTCGAGCACGAGCTCAAGATCCTACGTAAGGCGAGCGGTGAGCCTGATTCAACTATACCTACCGATGAGTATCAGCTCAAGAGAATGGCCGCTAAGAAGGTTAAGATGACGGCTCAGTCACATAGTGAGGCTCCACCATTTATTACTGGGTTGTCTCAATCCAACTTCGCTATGCTGTTCGCTCCGTTTATTCGATTCAAGGCGGAGGTTCCGAGGATTGTTATGAACACATACAGGCTATCTTTCGAGGAGATGCGTAGTGGCAACAAGGTGCTCAGGAGGAGGGGACAAAACAGGTTCGCGAGTATGAGCATGATGCTGGGCGTGTGGTCAACTACTGTGCCAGCTGTTCTCCAACACATTGCTGGGATAGGTGAGGAAGAAGATGAGTCCATGCGGGCTGGAATACCTTCATACTTACGTGGGCATTCGTTCTGGTTCTTCCGAGATAAGGAGACAGATGAACTTACCAGCTTGGACTTAACATTCTCTAACCCCTACTCTCTACTGGGTGACCCCGCTCTTAGAATGATAGAGGATGTACGACGTGGTGAGTATGCATCAGGTGCAGGTAAACTGATCACAGGTTTCCTGACTGACCAGTATCTAGATCCACAAATCCTCGCCTCATCTCTGATTGACATCTCGGAAAACAGAAATTCATCTAATGATAATCCTATTGTAGAGACTCGGACAGATGACTCGCTCACCAAGATGACTAAACGAATGGCCTATGTCCTCAAGGAAGCATATGGTCCAGACATATATAAGAGGTTTAAGAAACTGTATGAATCTAAAGACGTTGACCCAACGCTACTACGTAAGGAAGATATGCCTCTTCAAATTATGATTGACCAGTTCAAGCCATTCAAAGCGCATACTGTAGATGTGGAACAACAATACAGAAGATATCTGTACGAGCTGAGAGAAGAGTATGATAGGGTATCCAGCCAGAAGTATAAATCATATTCACGTAGACCCATGTCGGAGGACGCCCTTGGTCAGCTGTATCATGATGAAGTAGCGAAGCGTAAGATAATCCAAAATGATCTAGTCCGTATCTCTCGTGGGTATCGGGGACTTGGGATGACTGATCAACAGATATATAACACGATGACTTCATCAGGGGTCAGCAAGCGTAGAGCTAAGAATACTTTCTATGGTGTCATGGATAAGCCTAAGCTCGGACCTAAGTTTTTCAAAGGTTTGTATGACAAGTCACAGGGAGCTAACCCTACGATGACTGAGGAGCAAGCACTCAACAGAGCGGGTGCTATCTATCGGGCTATGGCTACTTACAAGTCGAGATACATTGAGTTAGACGAGAAGTTCTAGACACAAGAAAGCCCTGAATCCCTGTATTTAAAGGGGTTCAGGGCTGACGTAGCACGGTGCAGGGTGCAGGATCAATCCGTGTGTGCGATTCTCAGGGCCTTAACTTTAGGAAATGTTCCCTGCTTTTATGTAGTTACAGGGATGGCGATGTAATTAACCAGAGCATAAACAAACTCCGCTACAATACCAGATTGTTTATTTGGTCGTGGTGATTTTACCGCATGCTTTACACACTAGCTTACCTTGGTCAGACTGAACGTGTGCATCACAGCACGTTGATCTCTTCCAGAATAAACTGTTGCGGTAAGTGGCTGGGTCAGTGCGGATATCTCTATCGCCCTTCCCCCCAGTCACTCGTTCAAATGGGTGGTGTGAATTTGGCATGGCTATTCTTCTTTGTCTCCGTTGTCGGTGGTGAATGTCTCCGATGCCTCAGTAGCGAACACGTGTACGGCTAGGGCTAATGCTCGTGTGGCTTTGAAGTAGGGGTCGAGCTCGTCACACCGTTCAATCATTTGTTCGGCATCACCATCACTACCCATCTTGAGAACTTCGTCAGCCGCAAACTCACTAAGATGAAACTTAAGGAAGCTCACCACATCCATTACTATGGAAGCAGGGATAAACTTAGCTCGTAGTTTCTCGATGACTTGTTTCTCTTTAGGTCTTAGCTTGACTAGGTCATGCTCAGCGACTGGTCGGATATGTTCTAGGAACACTTCATGGAATGCTTCTAATGATTTGAGGTTACTGGTTGTCGGGATCTCCATCGGTCTTCTTCGTTAGTTCTATAATGATTTGTCTTACATCTTTATTACTAGCATTTCTCTCTAGGGTATTGCACCCATGAATGATGGTGCCATGTGTCCTGTTGAAGTATGCTCCAATCTCTTGGAAGGTAGCACCCATGTGGCGGAGCACAAAGAAGATAGATTGTCTCCATTGACTCACCCTCTGGGTGCGCTTTGATGATAGCAAATCGGTCATCGAGATGCCAGACAATTCACTAGCACGTTGGACTAGTTGGTCATAATCCTTGGGGGTTGGTGCCCCCAAGGATTTAGCAAATGACGTCCTCGGCATTTTGTTGTTGCTCATAATGCTAGGTGCTAATCTTGTATGGCAGACAAAACTTCATCGCTGACTGCTCGACCAGCACTATACTTAACAGCCTCAACATAGATACAACGGGGTGCGTCAGGGAAGAACCTTAGCAGAGCGGGGCACAGCCACCCACTAATACCTGTAGTGTGCTCTACATAATGATTCCATTGGTCATCGTCATACTTCATGCCGTTGTCCTCGACCCAGTCAAACTTATAATGGTGTCCTTTGAATCGGGTATCAGAAAACCTAAGACTGAACTGACCTGTCTCGGGTATGAATGCTTCGGTCGCTCCTTGTGCGGTGAGGTATAGCATGTCCATGATAGAGTCTGCCCCAGATACAAAGGCTTCCTTGTCTAGGCCACGGGACTCATCATCGAAGACCCACTCGCCGTGGTATACATAAGGGTGGATAGTGGTTACGCTGTTGTTGTTTGTTGGTTTCATAATATTATAGTTTGGTTTGTTGTGGGTTGGGTTGAGTTAGGAGTTGATGATACGTGATACTACGCCTCGGCCTTGGTCGGTGATCTGCACAGTAATGACCCTTCGGTCGGAGCGGTTGCGGTTCCTGACTACTAAGCCTCGGTCCACCATGCGGTCCACCATACCAGTAGCGGCAGCACTTGTTACGCCCACCCTCTTGGCGAGGGCGGTGGTTGTGATGTCGTCCTCATCTAGGTAGAATAATGACAGGGCTTGCTTGACGCTGATGCGTTGGTAAGCTGAGGATTCAAACTTGCGGATTACATTTAGTTTTTGTGTTTCTAGTTTCATGTTTTTATTTGTTGGTTTTGTTTTGTATGGTGAGAAGGAAGGTGCGGTGTGTGTCGTCCTTGAGTTGTGCGTCAGCTTTACGCCTCAGCTTGGATAGATACTTATCATTATGATACGTGACCCATAGGTAATAGATCGTGTAACAGGATAGAGGAATCAGGATACAGGGTAGGAGTAGATATATCATAGGTGGTTGAGGGCTAGGATGTCTTCGTCAGTAGTCACTAGTGTGACATCGTTGCCGAATGCATTGTCGAATGTCTTGATGAGGTGGTGGTAGTCACCGCCCTGCATCTCTAGTAGTAGGTTGTCCGTGGTGTCTTTGTCTTGATACTGGTCTCGCATAAACTTCTGTGCCATGCCTAGGAGATACATGCTGTTACCTGCCTGACCATCTAGGTGTATAACATATGTCGTGCACTCCGCATCTTCGTCGTGGGTAATCATTGTTATAGTTCTCCTAAGGTTGTGACTGGGTGGTGTACGTGATAGGCTACTGCTTTGTGATACAGGGCTCGGGCTTCCTTATAAGAGTGAAAGAGATACCCGTCCAGACAACGGTCGGCATCATCTTCATGCTTGGCTCGCTCTCGGATATCGACTGCCCACTCACCTCCTAGACTGACAAGCTGTACTTCCAGATTAGTTGGCAGGTATCCGCTCCACATTTCCTCTTCTTCTTCTTCTTCCGTATCGTTTATGTACTTATCATATAGCGCACGGATGCTTTCGGGGTCGGTCTGGTCAACAAGTGTGTTGAGTAGGTTGTAAGTGGAGTTTATATGGGTGGTCATTTTATTGACCATCTCTTGTTTGCTTAGTTGTTTCATGGTTGTATTTCTACGTT